>ERZ773065.128-NODE-128-length-46180-cov-5.633648_pt1 | contig 46180 bp, 40 predicted proteins | sample MGYA00580623_ERZ773065 | MGnify/ENA primary metagenome ERZ773065 (study PRJEB29015, sample SAMEA2738017) | human oral metagenome | biome: human oral; feature: human-associated habitat; material: dental | place: China | collected 2047 ... | reverse complement strand
TTCTTTGCTGACTTTCTTTGGCGAAGCAAAGAAAGTCAGCGGGGTGCGCTGCCGCACAGCGCAACGGTATCAAGAGAAGCCTCGCGGGCGGAGCCAGCACCTACAGTCAAACAACCCTTTCAATTCTTGTTTTTAGGTTTTTCGGGCACTTGCCCGCTAGCCCGTGTATTTAGGGTATTTCAGAGGGGTATGCTCTGGAGCCCTTGTAAACAGGGCATCTCCGGCACCCCTGCCCTGAAGCCCTTTATTTATAAGGGTTCCAGAGGTGCCTGCCCGCAAACGCCCTGTTTACGCGGGTTCCGGCGGCACCTATCGGGAAACGCGCCGCCGTGTCATTTTGCAGCGGCGCTTTGTTTCGGCATCCGCCGGCACGCAGGCGAGCAAGTGCGTTGGCATGCGGCGTGCTAGAATCACCGCCCCTTTTAACAGGTCAGTGTTTCATGTCACGCGCCGTCCGCAATATCGCCATCATCGCCCACGTCGACCACGGAAAAACCACGCTGGTCGATAAACTCCTGCAACAGGCGGGAACATTCGCCGCACACCAGCACGTCGCCGAGCGTGTCATGGACAATAACGATATCGAGCGCGAACGCGGTATCACGATTCTGGCGAAGAACCTGGCCGTCGATTACCAAGGGGTGCATATCAATATCGTCGATACGCCGGGGCACGCCGATTTTGGCGGCGAGGTAGAGCGCGTGCTGGGCATGGTTGATGGCGTACTACTGCTCGTTGATGCGGTCGAGGGGCCGATGCCGCAGACGCGCTTTGTCACCAAAAAAGCGTTGGCGCTGGGGCTGCGGCCGATTGTCGTCGTCAACAAGATTGACCGTGACGGTGCGCGGCCGGACTGGGTGGTCGATCATACTTTTGATCTTTTCGACAAACTGGGCGCGACGGACGAACAGCTCGATTTTCCGGTGATTTATGCCTCCGCCCTGAACGGCACGGCGACAACCGACCTGAAACGACCGGGGGTGGATATGCGGCCGATGTTTGAAGCGATTCTGACGCATGTGCCGCCGCCCGAAGCGAACGATATTGACGGGCCGCTGCAATTGCAGATTGCGGCCCTTGATTATTCGCCGTATGTCGGCCGCATCGGTATCGGCCGCATCCAGCGCGGCCGCCTGAGGCCGGCACAGCCGGTCACGGTGCTCTACGGGCAGCCCCAAGCGGACGGCAGCTTTCCCCACGGCGCGCCAAAAAGTGCACGGCTCAACCAGATTTTCGGCTTTAAAGGCATCGAGCGGGTAACGCTTGACGAGGCGGTAGCGGGCGACATCGTGCTGGTGACGGGGATCGATGAACTGTCCATCGGCTGTACGATTGCCGACCAGGAGTCGCCGGAAGCTTTGCCGATGCTGAAGATCGACGAACCGACGCTGAACATGACTTTCATGGTCAACGATTCGCCGTATGCCGGCAGCGAAGGCAAGTATGTAACCAGCCGACAGATCCGCGAGCGCCTGCACAAGGAATTGCTGACGAATATGGCGCTGCGTGTCGAAGATACGCCGGATACCGACGTGTTTCTGGTGTCCGGGCGCGGCGAACTGCACCTGACTATCTTGCTCGAAACGATGCGCCGTGAAGGCTACGAGCTGGCGGTTGGGCGGCCGAAGGTGATCATCAAAACGATCGACGGCGAGCCGTGCGAACCGTATGAAATGCTGACGCTGGATGTCGAAGAAACGCACCAGGGCGGTGTCATGGAGGCGCTTGGCTATCGCAAGGGCGAGCTGCAGGACATGGTTTCCGATGGGCGCGGACGTGTGCGGCTCGAATACCGCATCCCGGCGCGCGGCCTGATCGGTTTTCAGGGCGAATTTATGAATCTGACGCGCGGTACCGGGCTGATGAGCCATGTCTTCGACGATTATGCCCCGCTCAAGGGCGATCTCCCCGGCCGCCGCAATGGCGTGCTGGTGTCGGCCGAGCAGGGTGAGGCGGTGGCCTATGCCTTGTGGAAACTTCAGGAACGCGGCCGGATGTTCGTGGTGCCCGGCGACCGGCTGTACGAGGGTATGGTCATCGGCATTCACGCGCGCGACAACGATCTGGTGGTCAATCCGATCAAGACCAAGCAGCTCACCAATATCCGCGCTGCCGGCAAGGACGAAGCGATCAATCTGACGCCGCCGATCCAGCTCACCCTGGAATCGGCCGTCGAGTTTATCGACGATGATGAACTGGTCGAAATTACGCCCAAGACCCTCCGCATTCGCAAACGCTATCTGCAGGAACACGCACGGCGTCGTGCGGCGCGTGCTGAAATATAGGCGGCGCGCTACGGTGTGTTCGCGATTTTCGGGCGCAGGGTAATCCGGAGTAGAATCGGCGCATGAGTTATCAGGTTCTGGCGCGCAAATGGCGGCCGAAAACATTTGCCAGTCTGGTCGGCCAGGAGCACGTCGTGCGGGCGCTGACGCACGCGCTGAATGAGCAGCGGCTGCACCACGCCTATCTTTTTACCGGCACGCGCGGCGTCGGCAAGACAACGCTGGCGCGCATTCTCGCCAAATCGCTCAATTGTGAAACCGGCGTGACGGCGACGCCCTGTGGTACTTGTTCCGCCTGCACGGAAATCGACAGCGGCCGTTTCGTCGATTTGCTCGAAGTGGATGCGGCGACCAATACCAAAGTCGATGAAATGCGGCAGCTGCTGGAAAACGCCGTGTATGCGCCGACGCGCGGTCGCTTCAAAGTCTATGTCATCGACGAAGTGCACATGCTGTCGAATTCGGCCTTCAACGCCATGCTGAAGACGCTGGAGGAACCGCCGGCGCATATCAAGTTCATTTTGGCGACGACCGATCCGCAAAAAATCCCGGTGACGGTACTTTCGCGTTGTCTGCAATTCAACCTCAAGCAGATGCCGCCGCAGCTTATCGTCGATCACCTTCGCCATATTCTCGAGGCAGAAGGTATTCCGGCCGAAACGGGCGCCTTGAACCTGCTGGCGCGCTCGGCTTCGGGCAGCATGCGCGATGCGCTTTCGCTGCTCGACCAGGCGATCGCGCACGGCGCGGGCAAAGTGGAAGAGGCGTCGGTGCGCGATATGCTTGGCGCGGTCGATCTCGACTATCTGTACGATATTCTGGAAACGCTACAGGCGGGCGACGTGGCGGCCACGCTGCGGATTGTCGAGGCGATGGCGGCACGCAGTCTGTCTTTTGACGAAGCCTTGCAGGAATTGTCAGGATTGTTTACACGGCTGCAGGTCGCGCAGCTGGCGCCGTCCGCGATTGCCGACGATTTACCTGAACGCGCACGCCTGCTTGATCTGGCGGCGCGTTTCGACCCGGAGTCCGTTCAGCTCGGCTACCAGATCGCCATCCACGGACGGCAGGAATTGCCGTTGGCGCCCGACGAGCGTGCCGGTTTCATCATGGCTCTGCTGCGTCTGCACGCCTTCCGCCCCATGCAGGCAGGTGATGAGGATGAAAAAGACGAACAGCGGGCAATAGGGAAAAAAGCGCGCAGGGCACAGGGTGAAGGCCGTGCAAATTCGGCTGACTCTAAGGGTCAGAAGGACGTGCCGCGCCGATCCGCCGCAGCGACCAGTGCGCCGGCGCAATTGGAGACGGAGATTCCTATTCCTGAAAAAGAGGCTGCCGCATCCAAAAAAAAGGCTTCGCTGAAACCGTCCCTTACGCATGACGATGCGCTCCCAGCCGTGGCTGACATTTCGGCAGCGCAGGGTCATTGGGCTCAGATTCTGGCTGCACTGACGGCATCCGGACTCGGCGGTATGGCGCGCGAGCTGGCGCAGCATTGTGCTCTGCGCCAGGCGGATGCGGCGGAAATGACGCTGGTGCTGGCGCCGGAACACCGGCATTTACTGATGAAACCGGCGCAGGATAAGCTACAGCAGGCGCTGGACACATATTACGGGCGCGCCATCCGCCTGCGTATCGACGTCGATGCGGTTTCCGGCGACACGCCCGCTGCTGCTGCCCAGAAGCGTAAGCAGGCGCGGCAGGCGCAGGCCGTGGCGGCCATAGAGCAGGACGCATTCGTGCGCGAGGCCATCGATCTGTTTGATGCAACGCTGGTGGCTTCGTCCATCAAACCCGTTTGATGCAAGCATGATATGGATCACGACGTACCATTCATACCCTTCAACATTCCCGATACGAGGTATACAGCATGATGAAAGGTGGAATTGCCGGCCTGATGAAGCAGGCGCAGCAAATGCAGGAAAACATGAGGAAGGCGCAGGAGCAGTTGGCGCAGGTCGAGGTCGAGGGGCAGTCCGGCGCCGGTATGGTCAAGGTGACGATGACCTGCGCGCATGATGTGCGCCGTGTCGCGATCGACGCATCGGCGATGGATGACCGCGAAATGCTGGAAGATCTCATTGCGGCGGCATTCAACGATGCCGTGCGTCGTGCCGAACAGATCTCGCAGGAACGTATGGCGGGATTTGCCGCCGGCCTGAATTTGCCGCCCGGTATGAAGTTGCCGTTCTGATGACCACGGTTTCAAGTCTCGAAGCCTTGATTGAGGCGCTGCGCTGTCTGCCAGGTATCGGGCCAAAATCGGCGCAGCGCATGGCGTATCACCTGATGCAGCGCGATCGGCCGGGCGCACAGAATCTGGCCGACGCCTTGCAACGCGCGCTGCTCGCCCTGCGTCATTGCCAGCGCTGTAACACATTGACCGAAAGTGAGCTGTGTGAGCGGTGCGCCTCGCCGCGCCGCGACCCTTCGCTGCTGTGCATTGTCGAAACGCCCGTTGACATGAACATGATGGAGCAGACACAAGCCTATTCCGGTCTGTATTACGTGTTGATGGGGCGGGTTTCGCCACTGGATGGCGTAGGGCCGCGCGAATTACGGCTGGAGCGTCTGCTGGCGCGCGTCTGTGATGGCATCGTCAAGGAAGTAATTCTGGCGACCAACTTTACCAATGAGGGTGAGGTGACGGCGCATTATCTGACCGAGATGCTGAAAAGCCGCGCTATCCGGGTGTCGCGCATTGCCCGCGGCGTGCCGGTTGGCGGCGAACTGGAATTCGTCGATGCGGGGACATTAGCGCAGGCTTTGCGCGAGCGCCGGGCGCTGTCGGAGTAGCACGCCGAAGCCGTCATCGAATCCTCACGCTGTTTCTGCCCGGCGTCCCTCCTTCATTTGCCGATAGGGCTGGCGTATAATCGGCCCCAGCCATGGATTGAGGGGTATCGCATGGCGTTTTACATTTTGCCGGGCTTCAAGCGTGAGTGCAGTTTGATGAGCAAATGAGCGACATAGACCGGCGCTGATCGGCCAGGTTTGCCGTTGCGCTCATCGCCAAAGGGGGTGAGTGCGCTTTGCAGCCGGCGTTTACGGGCGTGTTTTTGGGATACGGATAACCATGATGATTTTATATTCGGGCACGACATGCCCGTTCAGCCAGCGTTGCCGCATCGTGCTTTACGAAAAGGGCATGGATTTTCAGGTTGTCGATGTCGATCTGTTTGCCAAGGCCGATGACATTGCCGCCGTCAATCCGTATGGTCGGGTGCCGGTGCTCGTCGAGCGTGACCTGATTCTATATGAGCCGAACATAATCAATGAGTATATTGACGAGCGTTTCCCACATCCTCAGTTAATGCCGCCCGATCCGATCATGCGCGCGCGCGCGCGTCAGTTGCTGGTTAGCATGGAGCGCGAAATATTCGCCTATATCGAACCGCTGGAAAAAAATAATCTCAAGACAGCGGAAAAGGCGCGCCAGATCATCCGTGAACGCCTGATCGAGATGGCGCCGCTTTTCGTTAAGCAGAAGCATATGCTGGGCGAGGAATTCTCGATGCTCGATGTGGCCATTGCTCCCTTGCTTTGGCGGCTTGAACACTATGGTATCGATTTGCCGAAATCGGCGGCGCCGCTGATGAAATACGCTGAACGGATTTTCAGCCGTCAGGGGTATATTGATGCGCTGACGCCTTCCGAAAAGGCCATGCGGCGTTAAACCGTCGGTGCCTATTTTTCCGCAGGAGCCATAGACGCCGTGAGCCTTCCATCGACCCGTTCTTATTTCATCCGGGCCCTCCATGAATGGTGTTGCGATCATGGGTTTACGCCCTATATCACTGTCGTCGCCGATGAATGGGCACGCGTGCCGCGCGAGTTCGTGCGCGATGGACACATCGTTCTGAACATCGATTATGAGGCAACGAACCGACTCAACATCGGTAATGAAGAAATTTCTTTTCAGGCGCGTTTCGGTGGTGTGCCGCGGGATATCCTGATTCCGGTAGGCAATGTTGTCGCCATCTATGCACGGGAAAATGGTCATGGCATGGCCTTTGAGTACGAAAAAAGCAGCCCCGCCCAAAATGATGCGCAGGAAACGGATCAGAAAATGTCGCTCGATCGGGGATCTGATGCCGTTGCGCCTAAATTGACGAGTCATGAAGGCCGGAACGGTGATGATGGTCATGATGATGACGGCGCGCCATTACCACCTTCCGGGCGTCCAAAGCTGCAGCGCATTAAATAAGATGGGCAGGGTATTCCCCGGATACCGTCGTATCGCCGTCGTTGTGCCTATCAGTCGAGGTACATCGTCACCGTTGCAGGATATAGACAGGCTCCCAGAGACCATGAACGCGATAGCGCCATATGGCAACGGATCTTTGTTGAGATAGCCTCACGGTTGCGGCCATGGATCTCCTGCTGCTGTTTCTTTTGATCTGCATCAATGGTGTTTTTGCCATGTCCGAGATCGCCGTCGTTTCGGCGCGCAAGGCGCGTTTGCAGAAACTGGCCGATGACGGTAGTCCGGGTGCACAAGCGGCACTGGCGCTGAGCAATGAACCATCGGGCTTTTTATCGACGATCCAGGTGGGTATTACCACCGTCGGTATTCTGAGCGGCGCCATCGGGGAAAATACGCTGGCTGCGCCGCTGACTGAATGGTTGTCCCAATGGCCGGGGCTGGCCCCTTATGCGCGCGGAATTGCCCTGACAGTCGTCGTCGTCGCGCTCACTTATTTTTCGATCATCATTGGTGAGCTGGTGCCCAAGCGTCTCGGCTTGTTGGCGCCTGAGCGGATTGCCGCCCTGATCGCGCCGCCGATGGGCGTGCTGGCCAAGATTGGCAAACCGCTGGTCTGGCTGCTTTCTGCTTCTTCCGGACTGGTGCTGCATCTGCTGGGGGCGCGGCAGCGCGCTGAACCCCCCGTAACCGACGATGAAATCAACGTGTTGATGGAACAGGGGGCAGAGGCCGGCGTTTTCCACGAAAGCGAACAGACGATCGTTTCCAACGTGCTGCGTCTGGATGAGCAGCGGATTGCCTCGATCATGACGCACCGCAACGATATTTACGCGCTCGACCTGGATGCGCCGGAAGCGCAGATCCGCGCCCGCGTGGCGGAAAGCCCTTATACGCGTATCGTTGTTTGCCGTGATGATCTCTCCCAGGTCGTTGGTATTCTACGCACGGTGGATCTGCTCCAGCCGGCGCTGGCTGGCGAAAAACTCAATATCGAACGCTTTTTGCGCCGGCCGTTGTATGTTCCGGAGGGGGTGACGACAACGCATCTGCTTGAGAATTTCCGCAAGGCGCGCGAGCAGTGTGCGTTGATTGTCGATGAGTATGGTGAGTTGGAAGGCCTGGTGACGCTGACGGACGTATTGACCGCCATTGTCGGTGAAGTGCCGTCTTCGGATATCGATGAGGAACAGGAGGCCGTTCAACGCGCGGACGGTTCGTGGCTGATCGACGGTGGTTTGGCCATTGAGCGCGTCAAACAGCTTTCTGGTATCGAGGATGATCTGCCTGGCGAAGATGAAAATGCTTTCAACACGCTGGGGGGCTTGATGATGTTCGTACTCGGCCGCATCCCCATCGCCGGAGATTATTTTGAGGCGGCCGGCTACCGTTTCGAAGTCATCGACATGGATAAAAACCGTGTTGATAAAGTGCTGCTTTCTCCTTTGCCGGCTGAGTCGGAATCCGCCGCTAAACGCCGCTAAAGGTGCCCGCGGAAAAACGCAGCACGTTTGACAGCCGGCACGCCTGAAATAAATATCGTGCCCAGAGCAGCTCCGGCGATCGGCTGCCACCCGGTAATCCTGATAATTAATCAATCCGCTCAATGTACTTCTTGCGGCTTTCGTGTCGAATCATCATCTGGTTTGCATTTTCAAATGATAAGAATTATCATTTCGTGCGTTGATCCTTTTTAGGAAAAGGATCTTTCCCTGGTTTTTTAGAATTTCAAAAATCAAGAAAAGGAGTGTGTGTATGTATCCATATATCCGTGCATGTGCGCGTGTGTTGATGGCGGTTTCAGCCTTGGCTTTATGTGGGCAGGTCTCTGCGTCCAGCAAGCCATTTACCGTAGTGACGACGTTCACCGTGATTGCCGATATGGCAAAAAATGTTGCCGGCAACGACGCCAGAGTGCTTTCCATTACCAAGCCGGGGGCTGAAATTCACAATTACGAACCGACGCCGCAAGACTTGATCAGGGCGCAGCAGGCCGATCTGGTTTTATGGAATGGGCTGAACCTGGAGGTTTGGTTCGAGCGCTTTTTTTCCAACGTGAAGAATGTGCCTTCCGTGGTTGTGACCGCGGGCGTTACCCCCATGTCAATCCGGGGCGGTGAATACGATGGCAAGCCGAATCCGCACGCCTGGATGTCGGTCGCCAATGCGCGGATCTATGTCGACAATATCGAAGCCGCGCTGGTGAAGCATGATCCAAAACATGCGGCCGGTTACCACAGCCGGGCGCAGGCTTACCGGGAAAAGCTCAATGCGATGGACGGTGAATTGCGTAAACGCGTCGAACGGGTGCCTGCCGAGCAGCGCTGGCTGGTGACGAGCGAAGGCGCATTCAGCTATCTGGCGCGCGACTTGGGATTGCGTGAAGCATATTTGTGGCCGATCAACGCCGAGCAGCAAGGTACGCCGCAGCAGGTTTCCGCGCTAATCGAAACGGTGCGTAAAAATAAGATTCCGGTGGTTTTCAGCGAAAGTACGGTATCCGACAAACCGGCGAAGCAGGTCGCCAAGGAAAGCGGCGCGCGCTATGGCGGTGTGCTCTACGTAGATTCGCTTTCTGCTGCGAATGGCCCGGTACCGACTTTCCTTGATCTTCTGCGTGTGACAACGGACACCGTGATGAAAGGTTTGGAGGCGAAGTGACTCTGCCTGCGTCCTCAATTCAGTGCCTAAAAGGCCGTTGCTCTGTGGCTGCATTGAAGTTTTGTCCGGGGCGGGCGATATCAGTAGCGAAGGGTGTAGGCATGAGCAGTTTGGTCTGAACGAAACCGATACTGCGAATGATTGGAAATCTGAAAACGGCTTGGCTGCTGATTGAGATCACCGTTGTAAATGGACTGGAGAGAAACGCGCGCAATTGAAATAAAGGAACTGGAATGAACCTCACAGGCGTCATGTTTGCCAGCTTTTTAAAGCTTCGCAACTGCGCTTTGCGGGTTCCAGAATCGCCGAAATTAATGATGGAATTTGCCTGCTGATCATGACTCCGGATGAAATGACCGACACTTCGCTTAACACTTCACTGGAAGTGGCGGATATCGCTGTAACGTATCCGAACGGACACCGCGCTATTCACGATGTATCGTTTTCTCTGCGCGGCGGGGTGACCTGTGCGTTGGTTGGCGTCAATGGCAGCGGCAAATCCACTCTGTTCAACGCCATTATCGGCATCGTGCATCCGCAGAAGGGGTCGGTGCGGATCAACGGCTTGCCCGTGGCGCAGGCGCTCAAACGCAACAGCGTTGCCTATGTACCGCAGAGCGAAAATATCGACTGGCATTTTCCAATCCTGGTCAAGGATGTCGTTATGCTGGGACGTTACGGCCATATGGGGCCGCTGCGTCGGCCGCACGATGCCGACCGCATGGCGGTACACGCGGCAATGGAGCGCATGGGCATTGCCGATCTTGCCGAGCGTCAGATCGGCGCACTCTCCGGAGGCCAGAAAAAACGGGTATTCCTGGCGCGTGCGCTGGCGCAGGAGAGTCGCGTCATTCTGCTCGATGAACCTTTTACCGGCGTCGATGTGCAAACGGAATATGCGGTGATGGACCTGTTGCAGGCGCTGCGTGAGCAGGGATATTTGATGTTGGTTTCCACGCACAACCTGGGGGCGGTGCCACGCTACTGCAACGAAGTGGTGCTGCTCAACCGCACCGTCATTGCCTGCGGATCAGTGGCGGATGTTTATACGGTAGACAATCTGGAGCGCACCTTTGGCGGCATGCTCAAGAATATTGGTCTCGGTGAAACCGCGCCGCAGGTGCGTATTGTCAGCGATGACGAACATCCGGTCGTCTTTTTTGGTGGGCAGGCTTGATGGTCTGTGGCCGGAATCATTCTCCCAGGTGATGCGCCATGAATTTTCTGCTTGAGCCTTTGCACTATGACTTTATGCTCAAGGCGTTGTTTTGCAGCGCCTTGATCGGTTGCGTCTGCGCGTTACTTTCCGTGTTTCTTTTACTCAAGGGTTGGTCGCTGATTGGCGATGCACTTTCGCATGCCGTCGTGCCGGGCGTCGCCGTGGCCTATTTGTGGCAGTTGCCTTACGCACTGGGGGCGTTTACCACTGGGCTGTTCGCCGCCGCCGCCATGCTGGTGTTGCGTCGCCTGCTGATGCTGAGGCAGGACGCAGTGATCGGTTTTGTGTTCTCCGTATTTTTTGCTACGGGTTTGCTGATCATTTCGCTGTATCCGACGGCAGTGGATTTGCAGGCCGTGATTTACGGCAATATCCTGGGTATTGCCGACAGTGACCTGTGGCAGATGCTGGCCATTGCCGGCATTTCCTTGCTGATTCTGGCGCTGAAGTGGCGGGATTTCATGCTGCTGTTTTTTGACGACGTGCAGGCCGTGACCACAGGTCTGCCGGTGCGCCGCCTGCAATGGCTGTTTTTTGCGCTGGTCAGTGCAGCCGTTGTGGCCGCTTTGCAGACTGTCGGCGCCATTTTAGTCATTGCTTTGCTGATTACGCCGGGCGCAACGGCTTTCTTGATGACCGACCGTTTCGGTCGCGTGCTGATCTGCGCGCTGATCATTGGTGTCGTCACAGCCGTTGTCGGCGCCTATGCCAGTTATTTTCTTGATGCTGCGACCGGCGCGGTCATCGTCGTTTTACAAAGTTTTTTGTTTCTGCTGGTTTTTGCCGTCAAGCATCTCGCCGTACACCGTGCGACGCAGACGAAGAGCGCTCATCGACTGCAATGCGCAGCGCCCGTCCGATACGGTGAGGAGGGCAGCGTATGAGCGGCTGGCTGGAGGCATTTCATTATCCGTTCATGCAGCAAGCGCTCTGGGTTGCCTTGCTGCTCGGATTGACCTGCGCCATGCTTTCGTGCTTCCTGGTGCTCAAAGGCTGGGCGCTGATGGGTGATGCCATTTCGCACGCCATTCTGCCCGGCATCGTTATCGCAGCCGTTTTTGGATGGCCGCTGGCGCTGGGTGCGTTCTGCGCCGCGCTTGTTTGCGCACTGACGACCGGCTGGCTCGAATACCGCAGCGTCCTGAAGAGCGATACGCTACTGGGCATCGTTTTTTCCGGTATGTTTGCCGCCGGCATCATTCTTTTCCAGAAAGCCGATAGCGGCCAGCATTTGACTCACATTCTGTTCGGCAACCTGCTGGGCATGCAGCCCGGGCAGCGCTGGCAGGTTCTCTGGATCTGCCTAACGGTCCTGATTGTGCTGGCCTTGAAATGGCGCGATTTCATGTTGTTCGTTTTCGATGCCGCCCATGCACGGCTCAGTGGCCTGTCCGTGCCGTTCCTTTATGTCGGCCTGCTGGCGCTGTTGGCGCTGACTGCTGTCGGCGCAATGCAGGCCGTTGGCGTTGTACTGGCGGTGGCGATGCTGATTGCGCCCGGAATCAGCGCGCAATTGGTGGTCAGCCGTTTTCACCACATGCTGATCGTTGCCGCGCTGCTCTCAATGTGTGCCACCTGCGCCGGCGTGCTGATCAGCTTTCGGCTCGATGCCTCGACGGGCGCCTGCATCGTGCTTTGTCAGGCGGCGGGCTTTTTTCTGATGCTGTTGCTGCATTATGGCATGCATTACAGAAAGACCCGAATGCCATCGCACGCATGAGCGGCGCGTTTCTGTGTTTTTTCGCTAATCAGGACGGTGTGGAATCGATCGCTGGCCTGGGGCGTTGCAGAATCTTTATGGCCATGCCAATGCCAAAACCGATCAGCGCCGGCACTACCCAGCCCAAGCCGGAGGCGTATAGCGGCAGGTAGTCGCCAAACAGCGCATGCAGGCGCATGGGCAGGCCGTGCTCGACGCCGCTAAATGCTTTCCAGCCGTCAAACAGTGCGACCGTCCCCGTCGCGAGCATCGTGCAGATATAGACGATGCGGCCGCCGCCAAAAAAATTATGAAGCAGGGCGAGTGCGATGAGAGCGATCGTCAGCGGGTAGAGCAACATCAGTGCGGGCACAGAAAGTTTGATGATGGTGTTGAGCCCGACATTGGCGAGTCCGCAGGACACCAGCGTGAAGAGGATGGCCCAGGTGCGGTAGGCGCATCGCGGCAGCAGGCGGTTGAAATATCCCGAGCATGAAGTGATCAGCCCGACCGCGGTAGACAGGCAGGCAAGGAACACGATCACGGCCAGCAAGATTTTGCCGGCATTGCCAAAGTAATGTTCAGCGCTTTTCGAGAGTACGACCGCCCCGTTTTGTTGCAGGCCGATACCGCCAACGCTGGTCGCGCCCATATAGGCAATGAAAACATAAACCACCGACAGACAAAGCGCCGCCACGCAACCGGCGCGCATCGTCAGGCTAAGCATTTGCCGTTTATCCGACACGCCCTTGCTGCGTACGCTGCTGATAACGATGATGGCGAAGACCAGCGAAGCGAGCGCATCCATCGTTTCGTAACCGGCGATGATGCCTTGGGTCAGTGCGTGCGTGTCGTAGCCGCTCGCGGCCTGCGGCGCCTGCGGCGCGGCCATCGGCTTGATGGCCGCGGTGATCACCAGAATGGCGATGGTCAGGAGCAGGGCCGGCGTGAGCACCTTGCCAATGCGGTCGACCAGCTTGCCCGGCGAAATTGACAGCCAGTACGACGCACCGAAGAAGAGCAGACAGAAGGCCACCAAATACAGTCTTTTGCCGTATTCATCAAGTTCTCCGAGGAAGGGCGCGACGCCGATTTCGAAGGATACGGTTGCTGTACGCGGAATAGCGAACAAGGGGCCAATCGCCAGATACAGCATCACGGCAAACAGCGTGCCGTACCAGGGCGTAACGCGCGATGCCAGATCCTGTACATCGCGCGATCCGGAATAGCCGACTGCGATAACGCCCAGCAGGGGCAGTCCGGCGCCGGTCAGCAAAAAGCCGCTCATGGCAGCGAAAATGTGATCCCCCGCCTGCTGCCCCATCAGTGCGGGGAAAATCAAATTGCCCGCGCCGAAAAACAGTGCGAACAGCATCAAGCCCGTGGCTACAAAAATAGATCTGTGAGTATGCATGTCTATGTAAAGTGTGTTACACCGGCATTGATGAAATCGGGGCCATTCCGGACAAGCTGGCCCCCGACAATCGTTTTGCCACACACTGTTTAATTTCCAAAAATACTACCGCTCTGCCCGATGGTCAGAGCGGTCACACGAAAAGTCTGGGTAACGAAAAAACCGCCATCGGCAGGCGGTTTCCACGCACCGAATATATCAGTATTTATGCATGAAACAAAGTCGGAATGCGCCGAAGGCCGTGCCGGGGAAGCATTTCCTCGGCATTCATGCGTTATTTTCTGCCGGAGCGGGCGGCACGGAAAAATCGAGAAAGCGGCTGCTCAGCGCTTCAAGGCCCAGCTGGTGCAGGATCGCCGCCAGCCGTTGTGCCGCGTTGCCGCGCGTTTGCCCAGTGTATTCGGCGATGATCAGCTCGTTCTTGAGCGAATGTTCCCAGCCGACCAGTTCGGTTGTGGTGACGCGATAAGCATGGGCTTCCAGTTGCAGGCAACGCAACACATTGGTCAGCAAACTGCCGAATTCGCGCGTGTGGATCGGGTGACGCCACAGCTCGGCGAGCGGAGTGCGTGCCAGCGCGGCACTCTTGTTTTGGCGCAAGACGGCGGCGACTTCCGCCTGGCAGCAGGGGGCCAGCACCACAAAGCGGGCGCGCTTGTGCAGGGCGAAGCGGATGGCATCGTCCGTCGCCGTATCGCAGGCATGCAGGGCGGTGACGATATCGACCCGCGCCGGCAGGGTAGGTGCATGAATCGAAGCCTCGGCACTCAAATGCTCAAAATGCATGCGGGAAAAACCCAGGCGGCCAGCCAGTTCACGCGAACGCGTGACGAGTTCGGCGCGCGTCTCGATGCCGAAAATCTGCCCGCAGCGCCGGGGATGCAGAAACAGATCGTAGAGGATAAAGCCGAGATACGACTTGCCCGCGCCAAGGTCGACGAGCGTGAAATCACCTTGCGCTTCCTGTAGACGAACCAGCAGCGGTTCGATGAACTGGTAGAGATGGCGGACCTGTTTCAGCTTGCGGCGGCTGTCCTGGTTGAGCTTGCCCTCGCGCGTCAGGATATGCAGTTCCTTAAGCAGTTCGATCGACTGGCCGGCGATCAGCGGTTCAGCAGGCGCTGGGGCAGGGGGCTTGCTGCTGTGCCGGGTATTTGGGGATTTTTTGGGATTCATGATGCGGGCGATTTTATCGTGCTTCGCGCAAGGCACGTACGGGCAAAAAAGGTCGACCGATAGAACAAGGCGCAGCGGCCGGGCAGATAAAGCACGGACTCATGCGCCGGCAATGCGATAATGCCCCCGTTTATTGCATCCCCCACATTTGAATTCTGACTTTTCTGGATCGTTCATGGCAATTCAGTGGTTTCCCGGACACATGGTGTCGGCGCGCCGAAAGGCGGCCGAGACGATGGCCAATATCGACGTTGTTATCGAAGTCGTCGACGCGCGCCTGCCGGCGGCCAGCGCCAACCCGCTGGTGGCCGATCTGCGCCGGCATCGGCAGCGGCCTTGCCTGAAGGTGCTCAACAAGTCCGATCTGGCCGACCCGGCGGTCACGCGCGCCTGGATCGCCGAGTTCAACCGGCAACCAGGCGTCAGCGCCGTGGCGATTTCGAGCCGCAACGCCGGCGAAGTCGCCCGCTTGCCCGCACTGTGCCAGGCGCTGGCACCACATCGCAACGACACGACCAAACCGCTGCGCATGATGATCATGGGGATTCCCAATGTCGGCAAATCGACGCTGATGAATGCGCTGGTTGGCCACAAGATCGCCAAGGTTGGCGATGAGCCGGCGGTGACCAAGATGCAGCAGGCGCACCGCTTGAGCGCACGGCAGACGATCATCGATACGCCGGGACTGATGTGGCCGAAAATCCAGTATGACAGCGACGGCTTCATGCTCGCGGCCAGTCATGCCATTGGGCGCAATGCCGTCATCGACGAGGAAGTCGCAGTGTTTCTTGCCGGGCTGCTGCGCGAGCGTTATCCCGCGCTGCTTGCGGCGCGTTATGGGTTCGCGGTCGAAGAACTGGATGCCGTAGACATCATTGAAAGCGTCGCGCGCCGGCGGGCGTTGCGGATGTGCGGCGGCGTGCTCGATTTTGCCAAGGCTTCGCTCGTACTGTTGCAGGATTATCGGGATGGCCGGCTTGGGCGCATCAGCCTGGAAACGCCGGAAACGCGCCGGGCCATGCTCGCCGAAGCAGCCTCGGAACACGACGAAACGGCTGCGGAAGATAAACCAGCGCGCCCGCCCGCATGAAAAGGCCGGCGTAGTAACGGACAACGGTATTTTTTTGCGCCGCAGAAAAGATGCCCGCTAGCCCGCGTATCTAGAGCGTTTCAGAGGAGCTGCCCGTAAACCCCTTGTAAATAGGGCATCTCCGGGGGGGGCTGATAGCGGCTTCCTTTGCCAAAATACTTCGTTGGCTTCGCCTTGCCGTACTAAACGTACTGTCAGCGGCTTGTCGCCTTGTCTTTGGCAAAGTCGAGCCGCTATGTTTTGGGTGTCTCAAATATGGGTGCCCTGAACACCGCGTAAACAGGGTGTCTCCGAGCATCCTACCCGCAAATGCCCTATTTATAAGGACTTCAGAGGCGCCTGCCCGGAAACGCCCTGTTTACGCGGGGTTCAGCGGCGCTTGCCGGGAAGCGTTTGGGAATGCCTGTTGCCCTCACGCCTCGATGACCCGACGTCCCGACACGTCCCGCCGCCGGTCAGCGCCCGCTGAATTTTGCCGGGCGTTTGTCTAGAAAGGCCGAAACCGCCTCGGCAAAGTCTTCTTCCTTGGAGGATAAGTGCATGGCCACGGCTTCTTCCTGGTTGAAGGTTTCCAGCTCACTGTAAAAATAGGCGTTGAGCAAGGCTTTTTGCCGCGCCAGGATTCGGGTCGGCTTGTGCAGGAGTTTCTCGGTAAAAGCTTGCCCCTGGGCTTCCAGGGCATCGTCGGGAACGACCTCGGTGGCCAGCCCCAGATCCTTGGCTTCCTGGGCGCTGAGGGCGGTTTTGAGCGTCATCAGTTCATAGGTGCGGGCAGGCCCCAGATTTTTGCCGAGAAAGTACATGAGGCCGGTATCTCCGGACAGGCCGATGCCGTTGAACGCCGGAACCAGCTTGGCGGATTCGGACAGAATGCGGTAATCACAAGCCATCGCCAGGCCGAAGCCGGCGCCGGCGGCGGCTCCCTGAACCACGGCGACAACAGGCTTTTTGCAGCGGCGCACCGCCAGCGCCATGCGCCCCGTACCCAGCACCAGTTCGACGGGCAAGGGCGCCTTGGCGGCAAGAAGGTCGCGGAACATTTTGATGTCGCCGCCGCCGGAGAAGAGCTTGCCGGCAGCCTTCAAAATAACGGCCCGGGCCGGAGAATCCCGCTCGATTTGTGTGAAGACTGCGGCGACTTCGTCCAGCATTTCCTGGGTGAACGCATTGGCCGTGTCCGGTCGGTTCAGGATAACGACGTCGATTTCGCCCTGTTGCTCATAGATGAGATGCTGATACATGGTTTCCTCCGGTGGCAGTTAAAGGTTCACTCAAGGATTCGCGCAGTCTAGTCGCCGCCGCTTTTTGTTGTCAAAGCATCGCGTCCGGAAGTCAACGATCATTGCGCGCAGTTTTCCGTTTTATGTTTTTTGGTACGCTGAATCCCTTGTTTTTAAAGGGCCTCCGGGCGATTTATGTTTTCTGCCTTGTTTTATCGGTTCCCAGGCAAGGATTGGAGAAACGGGCGTGCGACGATTCTTGTCTCCGGATGTTTCCTGCGCCCAATCTGAAAATCTGGCCGCGGCGGACGGGGAACGTTTAAAATTCGCAGCTGCAGGGAAATCCGGAAAACACAGCGAAAATAATTTCATGAACCCGATCTACATTACTTTTGGCATTTATCTTTCCGCCGTTCTGCTCATTGGCATGGCGGCCTATTTTTCTACCTGCAATTTCGACGACTACATCCTCGGCGGGCGGCGGCTGGGGGCTTTCGTCACGGCTATGTCCGCCGGGGCGTCCGATATGTCCGGCTGGCTGCTGATGGGCCTGCCGGGGGCGATTTACGCCAGCGGGCTGAGCAAATCCTGGATCGCCATTGGCCTGGTGATCGGCGCCTGGCTGAACTGGCTGATCGTCGCGGGGCGGCTGCGCGTGCATACCGAGCACAACGATAATGCGCTGACCCTGCCCAATTATTTCTACCATCGTTTCGGTGCGCAGGGGCAGTTCATGAAGGTTAGCTCCGCCATCATCATCCTGTTTTTCTTCACTATCTATTGTGCGGCGGGGGTCGTAGCGGGCGCGCGGCTGTTTCAGAGCCTCTCCCCCGGCCTGGATTACACGACCGCCATGTGGCTGGGAGCGGGCGCAACCATTGCCTATACCTTCATCGGCGGTTTTTTGGCGGTGAGCTGGACGGATACCGTGCAGGCTACGCTGATGCTCTTTGCGTTGATCTTGACGCCGGTCATGGTGTACCTGTCGCTGGGCGGTACGGCGCAGATGCACGCCGCCATTGCCGCCGTCGCGCAGGAAACGGGGAAACAGTACGACAGCCTCTGGACGGGAACGACCTTGATCGGCATCCTCTCCACGGCAGCCTGGGGGCTGGGGTATTTCGGCCAGCCGCATATCCTGGCGCGCTTCATGGCGGCGGAAAACGTCAAATCAATCGGCGCGGCCCGCCGCATCGGCATGACCTGGATGATCGTCTGCCTGAGCGGTGCGGTGGCGGTTGGTTATTTCGGCATCGCCTACTTCGGCGGCAACCCCGACCAGGTCGGTGTGATGGAAGGCAAGGATGAGCGCGTATTCATTGCCCTGACGACGCTTCTCTTCAACCCGTGGATTGCCGGCATCATCCTTTCCGCCATTCTGGCCGCTGTGATGTCTACCCTGTCCTGCCAGCTGCTCGTCTGCTCCAGCGCGATTACCGAAGATTTCTACAAGGGCTTTCTGCGCCCGAAGGCGCCGCAGAAAGAACTGGTCTGGGTGGGCCGCGTCATGGTGCTGGCGGTGGCGGTGATCGCCATTCTGATTGCCGCCGATCCGGATAGCACAGTCCTCGGGCTGGTGGAGTTCGCCTGGGGCGGTTTTGGCGCGGCTTTCGGCCCCATCGTCATTCTCTCTGTTTTATGGAAACGCATATCCGCCAGCGGTGCGCTGGCCGGCATGATTACCGGCGCCTTGGTGTGCGTCGTGTGGCTGGTTCAGGTGAAGAACCCCGCGCTCGCGGCGGGGCTGGATGGCTGGCGAACCTTTTACGAAATTGCCCCCGGTTTTATCGCCTGCGGGGTGACCGCCGTACTCGTTTCCCTGCTCGGCAAGGCGCCGGACGCCGCTGTTCAGGCGCGTTTCGCGCAGGCCGATGCGGATTTTCGGGCGCAGCGCTGAACGGCGTAGGTAAGGGGAGGCGATGTCGGGCGGCGGTGCCGACCGGCGCCGCGCTGGCCGCTGCGCCGATACTGGCCGGCTGTAGCCCGCGTCCTTATTGGGCTGCCGGCATGCCCATTCTGTCCGGTATGTCAGGCGCGCCTGACGACGGTGCGGCGGCCTGGCTTTTGGCGACGAATTGCTTAAGCGGCGGAATCCAGTGCGTCCACACGTAACGGCCGCCCATGCCCAGAACGCAGGCCCAGAAAACGAGCTGGATGAGAAAAATGATGAGATTGCGCTGCTGCCGACTGATTTTTTTGCCGGGGTCGGTGGCGCCGCAGCTGGGGCAGGCCATCGCCGAAGTGTCGACCTGGTGGCCGCAGGCGCGGCATGAAACGAGCGGCATGACGGGAATCCTCTGGAGTTTCTTGGTTTATTGAAGGCGCCGATTATAATTTGCCGTCGCGGTTTTGTGACGCCGCTGCCTGGGGAACATTGGAAGCATGGGATGGGGGTATGGCCGTGAATGACCGAAATACCGAACTCGAAATCCGCTTGAGCTTGATGGAAGATCTGGTTGAGGAACTCAACCGCACGGTTTTCCGTCAACAACAGGAACTTGTCCTCCTGCAAGCGCAGCTGCGCCATCTTTACCGGCAAATGCAGGCGGATGCGGAAGCGCAGGCAACGGCTGAGTCCGCCGCGCCGCCCAGCCTGCGTGAAGAGGTGCCGCCGCATTACTGAACCGGATTGGTCGATGCTTGTGCGGCGTTGCGGTATCTGCGCGGCATGGATATGTTTTTTGCAATCACGGAGTTTCATTTTGGCCATCATTCAAATCGACGAACCGCGCCTCCGCCCCAAAACGCCGCCCACAGGTTTTGCCCTGTTTGCCCTTGGCTTTCGCCCCTTTTATCTGCTGGGCGCGCTGTTCGCCGCGTTGGTGCTGCCGCTGTGGCTCGCCCTATACGCCGGCGGCGTCGAACTTGCGCCTGTTCTACCGGGTATGCTCTGGCACGGTCACGAAATGGTGTTCGGCTTTGCCGTTGCCATCATCGCCGGTTTTTTGTTGACGGCCGGACAGGTCTGGTCGGGGCTGCCGACGCCGAAGGGTGGGCGGCTGGCCGCGCTGGTCGCGCTCTGGCTGGCCGGGCGGCTGGCGATGTTTTCCGGCATGCCGGTTCTGGCGGCGGTTGTCGACCTTGCCTTTCTGCCGACGCTGGCTGTCGTCATCGGGCGTCTGCTCTATCGCGCCCGTAATCGCCGCAACTATTTCGCGCCCTTTCTGCTGCTCGCGCTGGCAGCCGCCAATGCGCTGGTGCACGCCGGCGCGCACCTCTGGTTTGATGTCGAACCGTTGATCGGCCTACACCTGGGCGTGGCGCTGATTACCGTGCTGGAAACGGTAATTGCCGGGCGCATTGTGCCGAGCTTTACGGCCAATGCGCTGAAAACCGTGCCGTGGCGCAACCCCTGGTGCGACCGTGCGGCCGTGGTGCTGACGGCGCTGGCGCTTTTTGCCTGGGCGGTTGGCGCGCCGCTGGGATTCGTCGGCGTGCTGGCGTTGCCTGCCGCTGCCGTCCAGCTCGTGCGGATCTGGGGCTGGCGGCCATTGCCGACGCGCACTACGCCGCTGCTGTGGATTCTGCATGTTGCGCACGGCTGGATTGTCGTTGCTCTGCTGGTGCTGGGGCTGGCCGCCTTCGGTCTGGCTGATCCGGCGGCAACACTGCATATCCTGAGCGTCGGCGCAATGGCCGGGCTGATCATTGGTATGATCACACGCACGGCGCTTGGCCATACCGGACGCCCGCTCAAGGCCGGATTGGGCGAGACGCTCTGTTACTGTCTGATCGGCATCGCGCTCATCCTGCGCGTCGCTATCTGGTTCGGCTTGCCAGATCGCTACTACATTCCGTGCCTGTACGCTTCGGCAACATTCTGGACGCTGTGTTTTCTCATCTATCTGTGGAAATACGTGCCGATCCTGACACGGCCGCGCGTGGACGGCAAACCCGGCTGAACGAGGGCTTGGGCGAAGCCTCGCGACGATGCCGGCTGCGCCCTTGGTTTGCGCAGCAATGCGTAGGATTTGCGCCGGAATGCGTAGAAATTTGCGTTGGTCTGCGGCGGGTTTACGGCAGGTTCGCGCCTGATATCCCAAGGGGGCGATTGCTGGATACAGCGTTTTTGGCCGCCGAAAATGGAAGGCGCCTGGGGTTTTGCCGGCATTGACGCGGGAATTTGGGCGTTTCTTTGCCCGTCATTGCCTTCGCATAACTGCGCGGGAGGCACGCGCACTGCCTTTACCGCCGCCGATCAATGCCATCCGTGGCGTTGGTCGGGCGGCGGCTTGCTGTGGCAGATGTGGTTCGGTGCGGTCTTTGCGCATAAAATACGTAGGCTCCGTGCGTGTTAGGCCGCATCCGCTGTCCGGCCGTTACCCTCAGTGCGCATTCAGAGTCGTGCCCGCATGAAGGCACGGCATGCAGTATCCGGATGCGCATTTCGCTCATTTTCTGACGGGAGAAATCATGCAGAAAAATAGGCAACTGATCGTCACCTTGCTGACCGCGCTGGCGCTATTTGGCTGCGCGTCGGTTGATACGACTTCCGGCGGCCAGGTCGGCGTTAGCCGCAAGCAGATGATGCTTGTCTCGTCCGCCGAAGTGAATCGGGAAGCGGCGAAAGCCTATCGCCAAGTCATTGCCGACGCCCAGAAGAAAGGTATGCTCAACCAGAACGCCCTCCTGGTGCAGCGCGTGCGCAGCATTTCCGCCCGACTGATTCCGGCTACGGCCACTTTCCGTGCCGATGCGCCGGGCTGGCAGTGGGAAACCAACGTGATTTCATCCAAGGAACTCAACGCCTGGTGTATGCCGGGCGGCAAGATCGCCGTCTATACTGGGCTGATCGAGAAGCTCAACGCGACGGATGATGAACTGGCTGCCGTGCTCGGCCACGAAATTGCCCACGCGCTGCGCGAACATGGCCGGGAAAAGATGAGCCAGTCGGCCGGCATCAATGTGGCGACGGGCATTGGCGGCGCGTTGCTCGGCGCCTATCTCGGCGTCGATGCCAAACTGGGCCAGCAGGCGCTGGGCGTGGTCGGCGACCTGGCGTTTATGCGCCCCAACTCGCGCGGGATGGAGCAGGAGGCTGATCGCATCGGCGTCGAACTGGCGGCGCGCGCCGGCTACGATCCGCGCGCAGCCATTTCCCTGTGGCAGAAGATGGAAAAGGCATCCACCGGCTCGGTGCCGCAATGGCTCTCGACGCACCCGTCGCATGGCTCGCGCATTGCCGATCTACGTGTGTACGCTGACCGCGTGTACCCGCTCTACACCGCCCGACCGAAATAAACGCGACGATCCGCCGCTATGTCTTCGAGCGTGCCGAACGCCTGCGCGATACCCGAAATCGCTCAGGTTCAGATGGCTGCATCCCACCGCACGCACCGCGCCTGGGGGACGCCTTTTGACGGCATGCCGCTGTAGCCCAGGTAAATCAAGGCGTTCCAGGGAGGGAGTTAGAGAAAAGCAGGGGAGAGGCTATGAGCAGCGCTTTCCGGGCGTCATCGTCGTTGGCTTCGATAAAGCTCACTGTTGCTTCGATAAAGCTCACTGTTCGATGGCTTCATGCGCCGGCGGCGCATTGATCGCCGTCCGTGTTGCGGGGGAGCGGGGCAGGCGCGCCAATGCTGTCGGGGCCGAGTCCAGGAACAGGGTCGCCGACGGCAGAGGTTTACTGCCAGTCGACAATTGAAATACCGAGGCCGAAGGTCGTCTGCCGATGGTTGTAGTCGAGCAGGGTTTCGCCGTAGCCGGAAGAGGCTTGCAGATAGCCCTTGAAGTTGCGATGGATGGGGAAATTCCATTCGGCGAGCAGCGCGCCGCGCGAATGTTTGTGCAGCAGCGGGCCGCGCGCCGTGATCGACAGGGCGTGTTCGCCCGCGTACCAGCGCGCTTGCAGGTCGCCGCGCCCCAGATAATGGGCGATGTCGGGGTTGTCGTTGAGCAGGCTGCCGTGGCCGAGAATCTGCCAGGCGCGCCCGATCAGCTGAAAGTTGCCGTATTCGAAGCCCGCCGTGCCGATGAGCCGGTTCCAGCTGCGCGATTGCGGCAGGCCACGTCCGTTCGACTGGTGGTTGAGGGCGAGCGATAGCATGCGCAGGCGCAGACCGCCGCCCAGATGCAGGTTGCTGCGGAAGACGGAGAGAATTTCCGGTTCGTAGATCGTGTCGCGGAATGGTGCTGAGTTGCTGTAAAGCTGCCAGTTTGATTGCTGCGTGTAGCCCGCCCAGAGGTCGCCATATTTGCCGAAGAGCCCTTCCGTCAGCTTGGTTTTGAAGCTGATTTGGAACTTCGCTTCGATGTTCTCCAGGTCGAGCGGCTGGCCGACGCGGTTGTTCGGATTGGGCGAGGCGGGCAGCGTATTGGGTGAACTGCTCCAGCGTACCGGCAGCAGGTAGTTGAGCTTGTAGGGGCGCAGGTTAAACGTGCCGCGTTTGTCCGCCGCGTCGAGTTCCCAGCGTGCGGACAGGCTGCGCTTGTCGCTCGGGGCACTTTCCGCCAGTGCCGGCAGCGTGAGGCCGTTGCCGGAGGCGGCCGCCGCCGAAGCGGCCGAAGCATCCGATGGCGCGCGGCTGTCGGCGTCCGTGCCGGCGGTGGCTGCCCTGTCGGCAGCGCTGGTTTGCGAAAGCTGCGCAGAGGCAGTTTCTCTCGGCGGGTTGAGAGTAGCGGGTGCGCCGGCGCTTGTGCGGCCGACCGCAAGGTCGTAACAGGCAAGGCGCGCATGGTCGTCGCTTAATGCGGCGCAGGCGGCCGGGTTGCCGGTGGAGACGGTAGCGGGGGCAGGCGTTGCGGCGGCAGCGGCCGTTGAATGCGCGCACATCGCAGCGCTTGTGCAGGAAAGCAGAAGCAGGTCAAGCGCATTGGTCGGTCGGGTCGGGAACATCGTTGATTTCCTTGATAAATAATGCATTGCGGTACATTTTACCCGGATATCGCCAATGCGCTGGATTTCCCCTTCCCGGTTGGTGCATGCCGATACGCCGTATCGTAATTATTAGTTGCCGATCTGTGGCTTACCGCCATACGGGGCGAATGGATTTCAGTGCAGACAGCCCGCGTCCTGTATGGGTCAAGGAATACGACGGGCTGTGGTACACCATCAACAATGCGAATACCTATTTACGGGTGCGTCCGCCACGGGCTGCGATCGAAAAGCGGAAAAATGCGCATGATGCTGACTACGACAATGTTCCGTCGAAGTGAATCTGATGCTTGCCCGCCCCTTTCTGCTATGGAGTGGAGCGCGCCGGCGTGTTTAGGCATGGCTCGCGGCTGACTGGCTAGTTGGTTGGGTGGCGCCGACCTTTTATTTGACTGCTGCGGCCTGCGGCGAGAGACGAAGCGCGCGGTTTTTCCTGAGCCTGCCGATGACGTGCATCTCGCAGGGATGGCAGTCAAAGCGCAGGATCAACCTTTCTTTGCCGTTTAGTAGGATCAGCGGATCGGGACGCAGTCCCTTGACCTGCCTGGGACACAGCTGAAGGCTGTAGCGCACGCAGTGTTTGGTCACCATCAGCGAGACTTCGCCTTTTTCCTGTCGGCATTCATAGGCGGGCTCGATGAGGCGGACGCCGTGTTTCTCATAAAAGGCGCGTGCTTTGGCGTTATAGACGTTGCCAAGATAGCTGAGCGTATCTGCCGGATAGGGCAGCGGAGGAGTCCGTGCAGCATGGTGGGGTGGGCGGGTGTAGGCGGCTTGCCGGGTGGTATCTAGAGCCTCAATGCCTTGCCGGCGCAGGGTGTTGAGTGCCGCTGCGGGGATGAAGCGGGGCTTGGTGTGCGTTTCCCAGTCGATGTCGATGGCGGCGGCTGTGTAGATCGTATTGCCGAGCCGGCCAAGCGCTTCGCGCACGGCGGTTGTGGCGCGCTCGGGGTGCTGTGCCGTCTCTTTGGCATGTGTAAGGCGGGCTTCGGCGCAGATGCCGCGTTCGTCGGTCAGGCGCAGAGCAAACCCTTCGGGAGTTTCAGCAAAGGACAAATTCAACGACAGGCGTCGTTCAGCGGATTTTTTCTCCAGCAGGCGCTCGAATTCATAATCGAGGTTGCGATGTACCGGGGCGCCGACACGCAGACTGGCGGGCAGCCTGCCGCCGGGCGTCAGCCGGTAATGGCCGGGGGCACCTTCGATCGGTTCGGCCAGATTGATGCGGAGGCCGGTTAATTCGCCCAGTTCGCCATCCGGCGTGGGAAAGCTGAGGCCGTCGCCATTGTGCAGGGGAACGCTGCTCTGCACTTCAAAATATGCTTGACCGAGGCGGGTGATATGGCCAATTGGTTCGCCGGTGAATTTCGGCGAGTCGAAGGCACCGATATCGGCATGGCGTTCATTGACGAAGTAGTCGGTGGCGCCACGGTTAAAGGTTTTTTCCGGCTGCGGCGTGAAGAAAAAGGCGCAACGGCCGGAGGATGCGCGCCGCCAGCCTTCTCCAGCGTCGATGATAGCGTCGAGCTGCTGCCGGTAACAGGCGGTGATGTTTTTGACGTAGGCCAGATCCTTAAGCCGGCCTTCGATCTTGAACGAGCGGATGCCAGCCTCGATCAGCGGCCGCAGGTTGGCGCGCTGGTCGTTGTCCTTGAGCGAGAGCAGGTGTTTGCCGGAGCGCAGCGTTGTTCCGGATGTGTCGGTGAGCGTGTAGGGAAGGCGGCAGGCCTGCGAACAGTCGCCACGATTAGCGCTGCGCCCGGTGTGCGCATAGCTCAGGTAGCACTGGCCGCTGTAGCTGACACACAGTGCGCCGTGGATAAAAAATTCGAGTTCCGCCGTCGTTTGGGCGGCGATGGCATGAATCTGCGCCAGTGACAGTTCGCGCGCCAGCACCAGCCGGGAGAATCCGACGCTTTCGAGAAAGCGCGCTTTTTCCGGTGTGCGGATGTCGCATTGTGTGCTGGCGTGCAATTGAATGGGCGGCAAATCAAGTTCAAGCAACCCCATGTCCTGCACGATCAGGGCGTCTGCACCGGCTTCCCAGCATTGCCAGACAAGGCGGCGCGCAGTTTCCAGTTCATCGTCACGCAGAATGGTATTGAGTGCAATCAGCACGCGGGCATTGAAGCGGTGCGCATGTCGGGCCAGGCGTTCGATATCCGGCAGGGCATTGCCGGCATCGGCACGCGCGCCAAAAGAGGGGCCGCCAATATATACGGCATCCGCACCGTGCTCGATGGCGGCCATGCCGAAATCGGCATTTCTGGCGGGCGCGAGCAATTCTATTTCCCGCGCTTGGGCACGTTTTATTCCAGGAATGATTTCACGCGTCATTTCATGCATGCTTGCCCCGGTCTTTTGCGCCGATTCGTGGCCGGATCGATGGTTGGGAAGGCTCATTGAGAGTTTTTTGAGTGGTTTGACGGATACGATGCCTATTGTAAGTCATTGATCTGGAATGTGCTTCTCGTAATTCTTACGATATTTGACGGTGTTTCGGGAATGCGGGCGCAATTTTTTGTCAACCGCCGTATGGACAGCGCGTTAATCGGCTCATGGCGACAGATCATCCATGTCGCTGGACCAAAAAAAGCATAGCAAAGGAGTTGAACATGGGTAGTCTGAGTAAAGAATCTTTCGACGCTTTTCTAGAATCGCTGAAACGGGCGGGTGTCGCCATCTACAACGAAAGTGAATTGCGCGAACGGTTGGCCGAGGCGCGGCGCTGGCAGTATGCTTTTGCAACGCTGGCGTCCAATGGACGTGCGCTGGGCATCCGCTTTGAAGATGCGCGTAATGGTGTCGATGAGGTGGGTATCCGCCGCACCTTCTGCCGGTTCCATTTTCCGAAAAGCATCGAAACGGCTTTTGCCGCCAGTCTCCGTGCCGCATAAGCGTTGGTGCATTCAGCCTTGAACGTTTGCGGGGAGTTTAGACTTAAATAATATTAGAAGCGCCATTTTACAACCTGCCAACTTGACAGCCGTACTGCCTTGGGCGTGCGGCTGTGTTGTTAGCAGTCAGTTGCAGTCATCCTCCATTTTTTTCGACCCGCTAATGGCGGGTTTTCTTTTTTCAGCTGCCGCTGTCTCTGGTCATTCCGGCTAACCTTGGTAGAGGTCATCGGAATGCTTCTTTTTTGCTACTTCTTGTGCGAGTCGCAGTATCATGCTCGCCCCCTCATTGGATCCGGCCGCCTCAACAATGTCCGCAATTTTGCACGGGCAATCCGTACCTTGCCAAAACATGCAGTGGATCGCATTGCTCCTATTTTCAGTTGCCGTGGGTGGCACACTGGTCTGGTTGGGTGTGCCCGCAGCATTTTTTCTCGGTTCGGTGCTGTGTGGGATGAGTTTCCGGCTTTTGGGCGCGAGGCTGAAATTGCCGCGTCCTTGCTTCATTTATGCGCAGGCGCTGGTCGGCTGTGCAGCGGCAAAGAGCATGACGCCGTCGGTATTGGGGGCGCTGACCGAAAACTGGCAAGTACTCGGTGCCATGGTTTTGAGTTCGGTAATTGCCGGCGGGTTGGTGGGCTGGTTTCTGACCCGGTGGCGGGTGTTGCCGGGCAATACAGCGGCTTGGGGCGCTTCGCCCGGTGGCGCGAGTGCGATGATTGCGCTGGCCGAGGCCTATGGGTCGGATGTGCGCATGGTGGCGATGATGGTAAGCCAAATTTTGTTTCTCTACGACCTGTTGTCCGCCTAAGCTTATTTTAGGTTGTCGACTAAAATTTCCGAAGCGGGCACTTTGTCACCGAATACGGGCCGCAGCGTTTTCTGGTAAGCAGCCTTAAGTACGCCGTTTTTGCTGATTTCCTCAATTTTTTCATCCAGATAGGCGCGTAGTTTGTCATCGCCTTTGGCGACGGCTGGAGCGATAAAGTCATCGTTGCCCAGACGAGCGATACCGACAGTGTAACCAGGATGTTCTTCTGCCCAGGCGAGCAGCAGGGTATTGTCGTGTGCCAATGCCTCGCCGCGCCCATCGACAAGAGCGTTGAAGGTTTCGGTGTTGTGGTCGAACTTCAAGCTTTTGATTTCCTTGTGCTCCTTGCTGAAGTAACGGTCAGCCGTCGTGCCTTTATTGAGCAGCAGGGTTTTTCCCTTGAGCTGGGCGATGTCGGTGATGACCGCTTTGTTGGGGGATACGACACCGAGTGCGACTTTCATGTAAGGTTTGGCAAAATCGACAACCTTGGCACGTTCCGGCGTGACGGTGAAGTTAGCAAGAATGATGTCGACCTTGCCAGATCGTAGGAATTCGACGCGGTTGGCAGCTTCCACCAGTACAAATTTGGCCTTGTTTGCGTCACCCAGCAGATCTTTAGCGATATAACGGCCGATCTCAACATCGAAACCTTGCGAGATGCCTTTGGCGTCGACATAGCCGAATGGGGGCTTGTCGCTGAAAACGCCAATACGAACTTCCCCCTTGGCTTTGAGGTCTTCAGGGCTGGCGGCAAATGCTGAAGCCTGGGTAAATAGAGCGCCAAGTAATGTAGCCAGGAGAATCGTCTTTTTCATTGGAGAGTCCTTTCGGTCAAGTCAAAAAATTAAATGTGTCAATAATGCATAAGGTTGAGGAATGCCTGTGCCCGTTGCGAGGCTGGGGCGGTGAAAAAAGTTTCCGGATCGGCCTGCTCAATGATTCTCCCGGCGTCCATAAAAATGATGCGATCGGCGACTTTACGCGCAAAGCCCATTTCATGCGTGACGATGAGCATCGTCATACCTTCAGCGGCCAGTTCGAGGACAACGTCGAGCACTTCGCGCACCATCTCCGGGTCGAGCGCAGCGGTGATTTCGTCGAGGAGAAGAAGTTTTGGATTCAGGCAAAGCGCGCGGACAATGGCGATACGCTGCTTCTGGCCACCGGACAGTTCGCGCGGATAGGCTGTTTTGCGCTCGTAAAGCCCAATGCGCTGCAATAGCTGATCAGCTTGTGCTTCTACTTCATCGCGTTGTCGCTTCTGTGCCTTGAGTGGGCCCAGCAGGATGTTGTCCAGCACATTGAGATGGTTGAATAGTTCATAGCTCTGGAAAACCATGCCGATGTGCTGACGGGCGGCGTGCCAGCCAATATCCTTTCCCAGTGCGCCGTAGCCGTCGAGAAAGATTCGCCCGCCCTGAGTGGGCTCCAGTCCGTTGATGCAGCGTAGCAATGTGCTCTTCCCGCAACCGGAAGGGCCGAGCAGAACGACCACTTCGCCGGCGGCAATATCCAGATTGATGTCATGCAGGGCATGAATATCGCCGTAGTATTTATCAATGCCGCGCAAGCTGAGCAGTGGCGCCGTTGTGCCGGTTACGGATTTCATGACTCCCGCTCCTGTTGTTCCAGGCGCGCTGCCAGCAGAGAAAGTGGATAACAGACGATAAAGTACAGCACAAATACGGCTCCATAAATCCAGAATGAGGCGCTTGGGTGCAACTCGATAATCTGCTGCGCAACTTTAACGACTTCGACAACGCCGATCAGCGCGGCTAGCGCTGTCGTCTTGACCATTCGCGTCAGCAGGTTGACTATGCCGGGCAAGGCGCGGCGGATACTTTGCGGCAGCAGCACGTAACGGAAGGTTTGTGCCTTGCTCAAACCGAGTGCCAACGCTGTTTCGCTCTGATGCCTGTCGATCGACGAGAGCGCTGCGCGCACGAGGTCACCCATTTCGGCAATGCCCCACAGGCTAAACACGAAAATGCAGACTACATAAGGCTCCCAATGCCAATCGAACCAGCCAGCCAGTCCAAAATAAAAGATGAACAGCAATACCAGAAGCGGAATGAAGCGGATCAGTTCCAGATAGCAGCGGCAGCAAAAACGCAGCAACCGACTGGGCAGCATCATCAGTATCCCGAACAGTACCCCGCCAAGAATTGAAATACCCATCGAGACGACGGAGATGGCGAATGTCATCTTCATGCCAAGCAATAGCCGCCAGGCATATGCGCCCCATTCGACCAGTTCAGCCATGGCTTGCTTTGCGTACCTGGCGCTCGATCCACGGCGCCAAGGCGATTACGGGTAGCAATAGTGTCGCATAGCCGAGCACCAGCATCAGCAGTGCCTCGTTCGTCTGGTAATCCAGACCGATTAACTCCTTGCTCAGATTGAGTAATTCCACTACCGCCAATACGCCGACAACCGAGGTCTCTTTGATCAGGAATAGTGTATTGGCAACCAGCGCCGGGACGGACGCCGCAAGTGATTGCGGAAATACGACATAAATAAAAGTTTGTGCGGGGGTTAGCCCAATGCTCAGCGCTGCCTCTTGCTGAATCTTGTTCACCGATTCAATGCCGCCGCGGAACGCTTCGGCCATATAAGATGCCCCCAGGAAGGTCAGTCCGATCACCCCACAAACAAAGCCTGATAGGTGGACGCCCAGTTTCGGCAGGCCGTAATAAAGGAAAAATAATTGCACCAGCAGCGGCGTGTTGCGTGATAGCTCGATATACAGGCGGCAGAATCGAGCGAGTACGGGCAAGCGGTAGACGACTGCAATGCATACCGGCAGACCGAGTAGTAACGACAATCCGACGCCCCACAGTGACAAGCGTAGCGTTTCTCCCGTTGCGCTAATGTATTGCGGAAAAACTTCGCTGAGATAAGCAAAATCCATGGAAAGTGGTGCAATAAAAGTAATGCGATGAAACACCGATGAAGCAGCGTGTGGAAGTTGGGCATTATCCCTGAAAGCATGGCGGGCGAAGAAATCTTTTCGTCATGGTGAAATAACTTGAAGTTATAACCGCTGCTATCGTGGGTAGCTGGTCACTTTCTATCGTCTTGATGATCTATCCGGCAGATTGTGATTATCGGCGTGTCAGGACTGCGGATGAAGGCGTAATGATTGTCCAGGTATGCGCTTTTTTCCCTGGTCGTTTATATTGCACCATTTGCCTTGGTGTGATTGCTTTCACATGTGTGTGCGATCCCATTGATGGCTTGATCGTGTTATCAACCTTTTTCCAGAAAATTCTCCCAGAAAACGCAAAGGAAGTTGCCATGAAAAACATCCTGATTATTTCCGGCCATCCGAACCTGCAACAATCTACCGCCAATCGGGCGATTCTCGATGAACTTGCCGGTCGTCTGCCCCATGCGCAGATTCGCCGTCTGGACGCGCTGTATCCCGACTACCAGATCGATATTGCCGCCGAACAGCAGGCACTGCTTGCCGCCGACGTGATCGTCTGGCAGTTCCCACTTTTCTGGTACAGCCTGCCCGCACTGCTTAAGAAATGGCTGGACGATGTGTTCACGCATGGTTTTGCCTATGGATCAGGCGCCAAATTGGGCGGCAAGCGGCTCATCGTTTCCTTTACCACCGGCTCGCCAGCCGAAGCCTATGCGGAAGGCCAGGCGATGAATTACGCCATCGAGGCGTTTATTCCCCCTTTACGCCAGACAGGGCTGTTGTGCGGCTTGCAGTTCGGGCAACCGGTCATTTCCAACAGCATGATGTACATTGCCGGACTCAGCCGTGAGGAAGATCTGCAAAGCGTGCAGGCCAAGGCCAGGGATCACGCTGGGCGCCTGGTGCGGCAGATCGAGGATTTGCCGGAATGAAACTGAAAACCCTGGGCGTCATCGGCGGTATGAGTCCGGAGAGCACGGTGTCCTACTACCAGTGTATCAACCGCGAAATCAATGCCCGCCTGGGCGGCAATCACAGCGCCGACATCGTGATGCACAGCCTGGAGTTTGAGCCTATTGTGCGGATGCAGCGGGCAGGCGACTGGGCGCAGGCCGGAGAAGTCCTTGCGCAGAGTGCCCGCCGGCTGGAAAGCGTTGGCGCACAGGCGCTGGTATTGGCGACCAACACCATGCACAAGGTTGCCGATACCGTACAAAACGCGGTTGGTATTCCTCTGCTGCACATTGTCGATGCCGTTGCCGATGCCCTCCGGATCAATGGGCTGCATACCGCCGCTTTACTGGGGACGCGCTTTACCATGTGCGACGGTTTTTATACCGACCGCTTGCGTCTGCGGGGCGTGCATGCACTTGTTCCGGATGCGGCGCAGCAGGATGAAATCGATCGGGTGATTTTCGAGGAGCTGTGCCGCAATCGCCCGACTGCCGAGGCGCGCGCATTTTTTCAGAGCGTCATTGCCGGTTTACAGGCAAGCGGTGCGCAAGCGGTGATTTTCGGCTGCACTGAAATTGGTTTGTTGTTGCAGCCGGAAGAATGCCCGCTGCCCGTCTTCGATAGCGCCCGGATTCATGCACTTGCCGCCGTGACATTTATTTTGGAGGGATACGTTTGACGTGTTCGATGCTTTTTGGGCGGGCGCGGCCGGAGAACTGCCGCTTAATGATTTGTTAAAGAGCTGCTGATATGCCCTATCTGACGCTTTCCGATGCCTCATTGGCTTACGGTCATGTGCCGCTGCTCGACCACGCCAGTTTTCAGCTCGATCCGGGTGAGCGTGTGGCGCTGATCGGGCGCAACGGCAGTGGTAAATCTTCTCTGCTGCGCGCCTTGGCGGGGCAGGGCGCGCTCGATGATGGCGTGGTGTGGCGGCAGCCGGGGCTGCATTTGGGGTATGTGCCGCAGGAGCCCCTGTTTGCGCCGGATATGAGCGTGTTTGAGGCGGTCGTCGCCGGCATGGGCGAGGTTTCGTCACTGCTCGCCGAGTACCATGCCGTGGCGCATGAAATTTCCGCATCGCCTGAGCGTCAGGTATTTCTGCTCGATCGCCTGCACCATCTGCAAAATGCGCTCGAGATGCGCCAGGCCTGGTCTTTTGAAGCGCAGGCGGAACAGGCGATCCAGCGCTTTTCACTCGATGCCAGTGCGCGGGTCGGCACGTTGTCTGGCGGGCAGAAAAAGCGGCTGGCGCTGGCGCAGGCATTGGCGGTGCCGCCGGATGTATTGCTGCTCGACGAACCGACCAACCATCTCGACATCGAGGCCATCGAATGGTTGGAGGAGATGCTGCGCGCGTCTGCCGTGGCGATGGTTTTCATCACGCACGATCGGCATTTTCTCGACCGTGTTTCGACGCGCATCGTCGAGCTGGATCGCGGCCGCCTGCAATCATTTCCCGGCTACTTTGCTGATTACCAGGCGATCAAGGAAAAAGCGCTGCACGACGAGGCAAGCCTTAACGCTCGCTTCGATAAACTGTTGGCGCAGGAAGAAGTCTGGATTCGTAAAGGCGTCGAAGCCCGGCGAACGCGCAACGAAGGCCGTGTGCGCCGGCTTGAACGGTTGCGGCGCGAACGCGCGGCACGGCGGGAGCGCCAGGGGCGCGTCGAGCTGGCGATCGACGCTGGCAAAAAAAGCGGTCGCCTGGTGGCTGAATTGGTCGATGTATGCAAAAGCTTTGGCGATCAAGCCGTGGTGCGCAACTTTTCCTGCCGTCTGCAACGCGGCGACCGCATCGGCATCATCGGCCCCAATGGCGCGGGCAAGACGACGCTGCTGCGCCTGATTCTCGGCGAACTGGCGCCGGATGACGGTCAGGTGCGCCTGGGGACGCGCCTGCAGATTGCCTATTTCGATCAATTCCGGATGCAGCTCGATGAAGAAGCGGCGCTGGTCGATGTGATTTCTCCTGGCTCGGATTATGTGGAAATCGGCAATGAGAGGAAGCACGTCATCGGCTATCTCGGCGATTTTCTGTTTGCGCCCGAGCGCGCCCGTTCGCCGGTCAAATCGCTGTCCGGCGGCGAACGCAACCGGCTACTGCTGGCACGCCTGTTTGCGCGGCCTGCCAATGTGCTGGTACTCGACGAGCCGACCAACGATCTGGATATCGAAACGCTGGAACTGCTTGAACAGCTGCTACAGGATTACACGGGCACACTGTTCCTCGTCAGTCACGACCGTGCTTTTCTCGACAATGTCGTGACGCAGATCATCGCGCCGGAAGGCGAGGGCCACTGGTATGAATCGGTCGGCGGCTATGGCGATTGGCTGGAATACCAAAAAGGGCGCCAGAGAGAACGTCAGACGATGCAGCGCACTGGTGGCGCGCATCGTACAGTTTCAGCAAAGCATCCGGCAACGACAGCGCCGACATCGCCCAAACCCCTTTCAGAGAAAAGTTCTGCCGGAGGGCGGCGCAAGCTGGGTTACAAAGAAACGCGCGAACTCGACGCTTTGCCGGGGCGCATTGCAGCGCTGGAGGCGGAACAAAAAAGCACCATGCTGCGGCTGGAAGATCCGGCGCTGTATCAGGCGCAGCCCGACGAAGCGCGGCGTTTGTCGACGCGACTCGCTGAGATCGAGGAAGAGCTCATGGCCTTGCTGGAGCGTTGGGCGTTTCTGGAGGGCTGAATCGCGCGCTCGTCGATAAGTGCAGGATGGATCTGAAGGGAGAGTGCGCAAATTCTGCTGAGGTATTGCGCCGGTTTTTTCTGCAACATCACATCAAAAATATATCGAAGGCCGCAGCGACTGCGGCCTTTTTCATTGGCGTGTTTATGTTTTTTACCGAAGGCGATCATGGATGGATTGGATTAACGGATTTTTCCAAAGAATCATGAAAAACCATGAATGGCCTTGGGGATATGTGTTGCGTAATGGCAAGAAAAAAGCCGTACTCAGCGTGTTTTTTGATCGTAACTATAAAAATGTTATTGATGATTGTTATCATTTATTGCTTAATAATAAGCCAGCTGGCGAACACATTTAATGTGCCTTGTTTTGCTGCTGAGAGAGACGTTGCAGCGTGCCAGCATTGCGCTTGGGCACTCGTGATTTACGCCTTGTAAGAGATGCTAAAACATGCCGTCCACCGGCCTGGATTTTTGATTTATCCGAATATGCATGGAGAAGATTTGATGAAGAAAACCTGTCTGGCAAACAGCATTGCGCTGTTGGGCGTATGCCTTTCCATACCGGCATTCGCTCAGGAAAATGATTCCGCCAAACCACCCCGTACGTCCTCTGGATCCGCAAGTACGGAAGTCAGCCTCGCGCCGGTGACGGTCACTGCCAACCGCATGGATAGTCCTGCCGCAACATATGCCGGGCAAGTCAGCGTGCTGGAAAGTGAAGACTTGCAGGGCAGTGAAAATGTCGTTGAAAGCCTCAGCCAGACGCCGGGCTTCGAGACGGGCTACGATCATGGTCGTCAGATCGGCTCACAATTCAAAATTCGCGGTTTTGGCTATCAGTCGGAAGATCGGGTGATCATCGAACAAGATGGCGTCCGGCGCTCGGTGAATATGTTTTCCAACCATATTTCTTCTTTCCGTACGGATCCGAATCTGTTGAAGGAGGTTGAGGTCGTCAAAGGCGGCTCTTCCGTGCTGCACGGTAGCGGCGCCATTGGCGGAATCGTGAGTATGCGGACGAAGGATGCCAGGGATTTTCTCGCCGCAGGCAAGGAAACAGGATTGACTGTCGGTGGCCGTTATGATGTTAACAACAGCCGAAGTGGGTATTTGGCTTTTGCGTTTGATCCAAAAAACAGCCCCTTCGATTTCGTTGTCTATGGGCGCAGAGCCGAATTCGGCGACAACAAACTGGCTGCCGGCGGCGTAGTGACGACCGATGGTGAACGGATTACGCATGCCGCGAACGATGAAAACATCAAGAACACTATGCTCAAGCTGGGCTGGGATATGACGCCGGAACAACGGCTGTCCTTTTCATACTTCGACTACAACGAGAATCTGGAAACTACATGGCAGACCTTGTACGGCGTTGATCCGGGCAAGTCGCCCGTGTATGGATGGCTCAAGCAAAAAGACTACAGTCTTGGCTATCAGTTTGCCCCGGCGAACAATCCGTGGATTGATCTCGAGGCCAAGCTCTATACAAGCAAGGCGTCCTATTCGCGCATCTGGGATGGGTTGTCCGCCAACCGTTATACCAACTGGGATGAGCGCTGGGGATTGGGTGTCAAGAACAAATCGAAATTTAAACTCGGTGCGGTTGATAACCAGCTTGTCATTGGACTCGATTATGAAGACCGCAACGAAGATGCGCACATGGTCAACAAAGGGAAAGTGTCCGCGTTTGGCTCGATGCCCAATTACTATAAGGATCTGGGTATCTATGCGCAGGATACCGCCAGCTTTGGCAAGCTGGATGTGACCCTTGGTGCGCGTTACGACAGCTTCCAGCGCGGTGTCGATAAAGGCGGCGCGAAAGGATACAAGGATAGCCGTCTGTCGCCGAAAGTCAGTCTGGCGTATCAGGCCTTCGATGGCATCTACCTCCTGGCCGGTTATGCGGAAACCTTCCGCGGCCCGACACCGCACGAAACCTCATCCGATGGTGCATTAAATCCCCATTACTGGTATGTGCCGAATGCTAACCTGAAGCCGGAAACGGCCAAGGAGTATGAGATCGGCTTTTCGGTCGATAAGCAAAATTTACTGGGTCATGATGAACTCTATTTCAAGGCGACCTATTTTGACGGCAAAATCGAGGACATGATCTCCCTGAAGGAGGCGCCTGAACTGGGTACGCCCCCCGACATTGGCGATCGTGTTACAACTCGTCAATATGCCCAGTACCGAAATGTCAGCGCGGCCAAACGCAAGGGGTATGAAGTCGAAGGAAAATACCGCTGGCGCGACTGGAAATTCGGCGGCGGATACGATCACCTGAAAATTATCGATAGCGCAACCGGCAAGCTGGAACAGCCCTCGGTGGATAAGCTCTCTTTCAATGCTTCCTACACCCATCCAGGGTGGAAGCTGACCGGCGGCGTCAAGTTAACCCACTGGTTCAAGCCGAAGCGCGACATCTATGTCCGTAAAATTCGCGGCCGGGAATACCGCTACATCAACCAGGCGTTTACCATCGTCGACCTGTTTGGCAGCTGGAAGCCGGTAGATAGCGGCATGAGCTTCTTCGACAAGAACTTCACGCTGAATTTTGGCATCAACAATCTCTTTGACCGGAAGCGTATCCATTACAACAGCTATGAAACGACCACCATGGTTGGCCGAGGGCGGAATTACTACATTTCGTTTGATAAGCGTTTCTGAAAATCTGGCGCGGCTGTGGACGTTCGGACGCCACAGACGTTTGCCCGCCGCACGCCGCCGCTACCGCTACCGCGCTTAACGTGCAATGTAGGCAGATGCCGGCAGCGGCGGAGCAGGCTCGAAGCCCGAATGGAATCCCGCGTGGAATAAGGGTTTCCGGGATGCCTGGCCGCAAACGCCCAATTGACGCGGGTTCCAGCGCTGTCTTGTCTGAAACGCCCAATCCACGCGGTTTCTAGCGACACCTACTCGCAAACCCCCAATTGGCGCGGGTTCCAGCACCACCCTGTTTGAAACGTCCAAAGGACGCGGACTTCCGGACAGCCGCCGCAGACAGTACAGGGCGTACGGAAAAGTGGCGCAACGCGGTGGTGATTTTTTAGCTATTTGACGCTACACGCACAAGCACTTGCGTGCCGCAGACAAAAGCCCGACCTGAAACGGCACATGCCGTGCTTGTTTCTTTACGAACGTTTTTCTGGCTTGGGCATCTCTGAACCGCTGCCCGCGAGCCCGCGTGGATTGGCCATCTCCGGCCTGCCTTCTGCAATGCTTTTGTTTGAAATGCCGCCACCGGTGGCTATGCTTTCATGCTTGAAAAAGGGGGCAGTTGCGGCTTATAAAAGATTATTTCGCCAAGATGGCGTTCTAAAAACACTTTTTCCCCATGACAATGACACCGCATTTTAGCGTTTCAGCAATTCCAGTAATTCGCGCTGTGCGCTGCGCTGTGTCTTTGCCCGACGCCCGTCGTGACGCGGGCGGTAGCCGCCTTGGGCATTCATTTCCCAGGCCTGCTGGTTATCTGCGAGATAAAGACGCAGACCTTCGTGAATGACGCGGCGCTTGAGCTTTTTATCGAGGACGGGAAAGGCCAGTTCGATACGGCGGAAGAAGTTGCGCTCCATCCAGTCAGCGCTTGACAGCAGAACCTTCTCTTCGCCGCCGGCGTAAAAATAGAAAATGCGCTGATGTTCGAGGAAACGGCCGATGACCGAACGCACGCGGATATTTTCTGACAATCCCTTGAGACCGGGACGCAGGGCGCAGACGCCGCGCACGATCAGGTCGATCTTGACGCCCGCCTGCGAAGCGGCGTACAGCGTATCGATCACGCCCGGTTCGAGCAGCGCATTCATTTTGGCGATGATGCGCGCGCGTTTGCCGTTGCGTGCCGCGTCGGTTTCGGCCTCGATGGCGGCGATGACGTTGCGGTGCAGCGAGAACGGTGACTGCCAGAGATGGCAAAGCGCGCTGGCGCGCCCCAGACCGGTGAGCTGCTTGAAGATTTCGTTGACATCGGCGCAAATGGCCTCGTTGCTCGTCAGCAGGCCGAAATCCGTGTACAGGCGGGCGGTGCGCGGATGGTAGTTGCCGGTGCCCAGATGCGCGTAACGGCGCAGGCAGCTGCCGGAAGCGTCGCTCTCCCGGCGCACAATCATCAGCATCTTGGCGTGTGTTTTGTGGCCGACGACGCCGTAAACGACATGAGCGCCGACTTTTTCGAGCTGGGTGGCCCAGCCGATATTGGCCTCTTCGTCGAAGCGCGCCATGAGTTCGACGACGACGGTGACTTCCTTGCCGTTGCGTGCGGCGCGCAGCAGCGACTTCATCAGCACGGAATCCGTTCCGGTGCGATAGACGGTCATCTTGATGGCAACGACCTGAGGATCGGTGGCGGCCTGGTCAATGAGCGCAATAACGGGCAGAAAACTTTGGTAAGGGTGATGCAGCAGAATGTCGTTTTTACGCAAGGCTTCAAAAATACCGTGCCTCTTGTCGAGCGTCTTGGGCAGGCTCGGCGTAAATGGCGGAAACTTCAGGTCCGGCCGGTCGACCTGGTCGGGAATCTCGATGAGACGGGCGAGATTGACCGGGCCGCAAACGCAGTAAAGGTCGCTGCGGCAGAGATTGAACTGGGTCAGCAGAAAATCGGCCATGTGTTCCGGGCAGTTGTCCGCGACCTCCAGCCGCACGGCGTCGCCAAAGTGACGCTGGGGCAGTTCCCCCTGGATTTCGATGCGCAGGTTTTTGGCTTCTTCTTCATCGACGAACAGGTCGCTGTTGCGCGTGACACGGAACTGGTAGCAGCCGAGTACCGTCATGCCCGCGAACAGCTCATCGACGAAGGCGTGCAGTATCGACGACAAAAAAATGAAACCATACGGGCAGCCGCACAGGGCTTCGGGCGGGCGGATGAGGCGCGGCAGCACGCGCGGCGCCTGGACGATGGCCGTGCCGGAATGCCGGCCAAAAGCATCCTTGCCGTCCAGCTCAATGGCAAAGTTTAGGCTCTTGTTCAGGACGCGCGGGAAAGGATGGGAAGGGTCCAGTCCGATCGGCGTCAGCACCGGCATGACTTCGCGGAAAAAATAATCGCGAATCCACTCGAATTGCGCTTCATTCCACTGGCTGCGCCGGAAAAAACGGATGCCTTCTGCGGCCAGTGCCGGCAGGATCTGCCCGTTGAGCAGTGCGTATTGTTCGGCGACCAATCCATGTGCCGTATCACTGACCCGATCATAGGCCGCCTGCGCCGTCAGTCCGTCCACCGACAATTCGCCTGAATTGAGCTTGATCTGTTCCTTGAGACCGGCGAGGCGGATTTCAAAGAATCCGTCAAGGTTGCTGCTGACGATGCACAAAAAACGCAGGCGTTCGAGCAGCGGTGCGGACGGATCGCTTGCCTGCGCCAGCACGCGCCGGTTGAAGGCCAGCAGGGCGAGTTCGCGGTTGAGGTATTTGCCGTGATCCCCTGGTTTTCCAACGGGATGAGGTGGGGAGTGGAGAGGGCGGGCCGATTTGGACAAGCGCATGGGGATAAGAACACGTGGAGAATCATTGCCGGGTCGGGCAGCGGTCATTCTATCGCCAAACCCCCGATATTTCCGGATGGTTGAATCTGCCCGTCGTATCCGGCCGGTTCGAGGGAATGAGGATTATCGTGATAGGAGCGACAAGAAGCGGTGAACGGCGCTCAAAAGCGGCAGGAAACTGGTAGGGAAGCGGCAGAGAACTGGCAGAAAAGCACAGTCGGGAAATATCGCTGGCATCCCCGTCACCGCCGAAAAATCGGCCTGCGCGGCCCTGCGGCGAACCATACGCAGGCCGGCCAATGCATCGTGAATACATTAAACCGGGCTGGTAATGCGGGCGCTGCCCGACGATCGCATAGGGCGAGGTGATAGAATGGCGCCCGCCGTGCAGATTTAGGTCGGTATTCCCGGCGTTGCCGGAACCGGCCGCTCCACTCCAATATGCAAGATACACGGAATATGCTGAAATGCGCCGAATCATCGGCCGCCGGAAAGTCTTGATCGCCCTATGCCCTACGAACAGATTGCCGCCGTCGATCTCGGGTCGAACAGTTTTCACCTGGAAGTCGGCCGCCTCGTCTATAGCCAGATTTACCCGCTGGATACCCTCAAAGAGACGGTTCGCTTAGCTTCCGGCCTGACGCCGGACAAGCTGCTGGACGCGGCCTCGCAGACGCGGGCGTTGGCGGCGCTCTCACGCTTTGGCGAGCGTCTGCGCAATTTCCAGCCTGGCTCGGTGCGCGCGGTGGCGACCAATACCCTGCGTGTCGCCCGTAATGCGGCGACATTTCTGCCCAAGGCCGAACAGGCGCTCGGTTTTCCCATTGAAATCATCGCCGGCCGCGAAGAGGCGCGCCTCATCTACCTGGGTGTTGCCCATGCGCTGCCGCCGACGCGCGACCGGCGGCTGGTCGTCGATATTGGCGGCGGTTCGACCGAACTCATCATTGGCAAAAAAATCGAGCCGATGCTGATGGATTCCCTGTACATGGGGTGCGTGAGCTATTCGCTGCGCTTTTTCCCTGGCGGACGCGTCGATGCCAAGCGCCTGATCAAGGCGGAACTGTCCGCCGCGCGCGAAATACAGCGCTTTGCGCAGGCGTATCGGCAACTGGGCTGGAGCGAGGCGGTTGCCTCTTCCGGCACGGCGCGGGCGATTGCCGACCTGTTGGAAATGAACCGGCTCAATCCCGGCGGCAGTGACGGCATTACCCGCGCTGGTCTGGAAAAACTGCGCAGCCTGCTGATCCGCGCCGGCTCGATGGAAAACCTCGGCCTGTCCGGCCTGCGCGGCGAGCGCGCGCCCGTGCTGGCAGGCGGTTTTGCGATTCTGTCCGCCGTGTTTGCAGAACTGGGCATCGAGCGCATGATCTATTCCGAAGGTGCGTTGCGCCTGGGGGTGCTCTATGACCTGCTTGGCCGTTTTCACCGGCGCGACATGCGCGATACGACGGTGCGCCGTTTCATGCGCCGTTACCACATCGACGTGTCGCAGGCCGCGCGGGTCAAGGCTATGGCGTTGGCGTGCTTCGCGCAGCTGGCGGACGGTTGCGATCCGCAGGTGCATGAGTACGGAATGCGCCTGCTGACATGGGCGTCGTCGCTGCATGAAATTGGTATTTCGATTTCGCATGGCGATTTTCATAAACATGGCGCGTACATTACGCGCTGCGCGGATATGCCGGGTTTTTCGAAGACGGAACAGGAGCGCCTCTCCGCCCTGATTCTCGGTCAGCGCGGCAAGCTGGAAAAGCTGAAAAAATTCCTGCCGGATGGCGATTTCTGTTGGGTGCTGGTGTTCTGCCTGCGCCTGGCCGCGCTGCTCTATCGTTCGCGCGACAATCTTTCCGTGGCGCCGGATGTTCGGGTCAGCCTGCAAGGCGGGGAATATACCGGCAGAGCAAAAGCATCACAAACCGCGCGTGCAAAGGGTTCGGGCGATAAAAGCGGCGCCGAAAGCGAATATGGCGTTTTTTCGCTCTCGTTTCCCGCCAGCTGGCTGGCGGCCAATCCGCTCAGCGCCTCGGCGTTGGCGGATGAAGCGGCGATCTGGCAACGCGTGGGATTCGGCTGGACAATCAAGCGCCGGTCGGCGGCGCGCGGGAGGACGTAGTGCAAGGCGGATCTGACAGGGAAGCGACGATGATGGCGCCGGTGTCGGAAGCGGCGTTTTCTCTGCATAAGGCTGCGGATGGGCAGCGCACGCTGGCTCTTTCCGGCGACTGGACGTTGGCCAGGCTGCCCGCGTCGATTGCGGCGTTTGAAGCCAGTCTGCGCGCGCAGGTCGGGGCTGAAACCGCCTGGGATTTGCACGGCATTACGCGGCTCGACAGCGTCGGCGCCTTAACGCTGTGGCGCGCCTGGGGCGGCAGATGGCCGAAAACCGTGGCTGTTCCGCCCGTCTTGCGGGCCATCATCGAACGCGCTGCTGCTGTTCCGGCAGACAGTGCCCAGCCGGAACGCCCGGCGTACCTTTCCGGCGGCCTGTTGCTCGTCGGTGGCGCGGTGCTGAGTGGCTTGCGCAATCTGGCGGGGCTAATCGCCCTATTCGGGCAATTGGTGCTCGATGCGCGTTATCTGCTCTTCCACCCGCGCGATATTCCTGGGCGGGAATTCTCGGCCAATATTTTCCGCAGTGGCGCGCAGGCTTTGCCCGTGACGGCGCTCGTCGGCTTTCTCATTGGCGTCGTGCTCTCTTTTCTTTCCGCGCTGCAACTGCGTACTTTCGGCGCGGACATCTATATCGTCAATTTGCTGGGCATCAGCATCATCCGCGAGCTGGGGCCGGTGCTTGTCGCCGTCCTCGTTGCCGGCCGTTCCGGCTCGGCCATGACGGCGCAGATCGGTGTGATGCGCGTGACGCAGGAAATTGATGCGCTGGCGACGATGGGCGTTTCGCGTAGCCTGCGCCTGGTGTTTCCGAAAGTCGCCGCGCTGGCGCTGACCATGCCGCTGCTAGTCGTCTGGTGCTCGGCGGCGGCGCTGGTCGGCGGCATGGTGTCGGCCAATCTGGAAATGGGATTGTCTTTTCACTATTTCATTACCGCGCTGCCGCGTGTCGTGCCGGTCGCCAACGTCTGGATCGGCCTGAGTAAGGGCGTGTTTTTCGGCTTTCTGATTGCGCTGGTGTCCTGTCATTTCGGCCTCAAGGTGCGGCCGAACACCGAAAGCCTGTCGAGCAATACGACGACGGCCGTCGTCACGGCGATTACGCTGGTCATTCTGACGGATGCGCTGTTCGCCATCCTGACGCGCAATGTGGGGATCTGAGCATGGACAGACGAACGGACATGACACCGCTTCCTGCGCATGAATCTGCGTCCCCGGCAGCGTCCCGGGCGCCTGTCGTGCAGGTGCGCGGCTTATCGACGCGCTTTGGCGAGACGGTCATTCACCGCGATCTCGATCTGGACGTTTTGGCCGGACAGGTGATGGCGCTGGTCGGCGGCTCCGGCAGCGGCAAAACGACGCTGCTGCGCGAAATCATCGGTCTGCTGACACCGGAGCGCGGCACGGTGCGCCTGTTCGGTGAGCCGATCGCCGATGCCGATCCTCTCCGTCGCCGCGCCTTGCGCCGCCGTTTCGGCATGTTGTTCCAGCAGGGCGCGCTGTTTTCCGCGCTGTCGGTTTTCGACAATATCGCTTTTCCGCTGCGCGAACTGCACCGGCTTGACGAGGCCATGATCGGTGAGCTGGTTCGCCTCAAGCTGGCGATGGTCGAACTCGAACCGCGTCATGGTTATCTGATGCCGGCAGAACTGTCGGGCGGTATGATCAAACGCGTTGCGCTGGCGCGTTCTCTGGCGCTGGAGCCGGAACTCCTGGTGCTGGACGAGCCGACCGCCGGCCTCGATCCCGATCTGGCGGCCAGTTTCGTCAAACTGATCAGCGCCTTGCAGAAGGAGCTGAATTTCACCGTTGTGATGGTCACGCACGATCTCGATACGCTGGCCGGCCTGGCCACGCATATCGCGGTGCTGGCCGACCAGCGTATCATTGCCTGCGGCCCGCCGGCCGAGGTGATGGCAGTCGATCATCCGTTTATCCACAACTTTTTTTGTTCCGAACACGCGCTGGCCGCCTTATCCGCCACCTTGTCCAAGAAATAGGCAGAGAATCCACCATGGAAAACCGCTCCCACGCCCTGATCACCGGAATTTTTACCTTGCTGCTCGGCATTGCCGCCATCCTTTCTTTATGGTGGTTTGGCGGCAAGACCGAACATATGCGCGATTACCTGGTCGTGACCGACAAGAGCGTCAGCGGGCTGAATCCGCAGGCGCAGGTGCGCTACCGGGGAATCCGCGTCGGCCGTGTCGAGGACATCGATCTCGACAGCCGCGATCCGCGCAATATCCTGATCCACATCCGTATCCGCGACGATGTGCCCGTCAGGCAAGGCGCCATCGCCCGCCTGGGTTATCAGGGCGTAACCGGCATCGCCCATATCCAGCTCGATGACCGGGATGAAGACGGCGTGGGACACCCCGTGGATGCCGATCGCGCGCTTTTGTCGGCAGAATCGGGAGGCATGCCGCGCATTCCGATGGAAGATTCCCTCGTAGACGCATTGACCGACACGGGCACCGATACGCTCAAACAGATTCATCGTCTGGTTGTGAATATCAACCGGATTCTGAATCCCGAAAATCGGAAGGCGATGACGCGCACGCTGGATAACCTCGCGTCCGCTTCAGATAATGCGCGCGAAGCCTCGGTGCAGCTTCGGCAGGCGCTGTCCGGACAGAATCTGCGCACCTTGCAGACGACGCTGCAACGCGCCGAGTATGCCACCGGCCAGATCGGCCCCTTCTTTGCCGAAGCGCGCGGGCTGGTTGCCCGTCTGCAAAGCGTCAGCGATAAACTCGACGTGGCGCTGGGCGGTCAGTCCGGCGCCGCGACGCTGCCGCGCTTAAATGAACTGGGCCGCGATCTGGCGGTCACGTCGCGGCAGCTAAACCGTGTCCTGAAAATGCTTGAAGACCGGCCGCAAAGTCTGATTCTGGGCGGCCCCAAGCAGACGCCGGGGCCGGGAGAAGCCGGCTTTACCGCGCCGGCAGACAGGAAAAAACCATGAGGAATCCGATGTTGCTGACAATTTTTCGCCGCTGGGCGTCTCCATCCATCCACCGCGCCATTTGTGCTATCCGCCGCGCGGCGGCTCCTGCCGGCGCCTTGACGGCGATCGCGCTGCTGGCCGGCTGCGCTGCCAGCCCATCCGCCGTACAGCCAACCGTCTATGATTTTGGCCTGCCCGTGTCAGCCTTGGCCGGGCAGGGCGGTACCGGCGCCGAGGCAATGAGCCTGGCCATCGATGTCGATACGCCGCCGTGGTTCGATTCGCCCGGCATCGGCTATCGCCTGGCTTACGACGATCCGCTCAAGCGGCGTGAATACGTGGATAGCCGCTGGGCAGCCAATCCTGGCCAGTTGCTGACGCAGCGTCTGCGCCAGCAGCTGGGTGTGCCGGATGCGGCGGCGGGCGCGGCGGAAGCCTGTGCGCTGCGCATCGAATTACAGGAGTTTTCGCAGGTCTTCGATTCGCCGCAGCACAGCCGGGCGCTGCTGCAGGCTACCGCGATACTGACCGACGCTACGCGGCGCGTTATTGCCGAGCGCCGGTTTGTCACCGAAAAAAATGCGGCTACACCCGATGCGCGCGGCGGCGTGGGAGCGCTAGTTGAAGCCGGCAATGCGCTGGGGCAACAGCTCGCCCACTGGTTGGGCGCGTTGAACGCGCAGTCTGCCGGCCGCTCCCTCTGCCGCACGGCGGAAACGACCAAACCGCGACGGCACTGAGCCTGCTGGCAAAAAGATTCGATGAGTAAAACCGTCACGCTGCGTGCGCCACGGGATCGCTGCCGGCAAGTCGTACTGTTTGAAATCGGCGGGTTATTGCTGATTACGCCGCCGTTCATCTGGCTGAGCGGCGTGCCTGCCAAAACCTCGTTCGGCCTGATGGCGCTGATCGCCTTGATCGCCGCCTGCTGGAATGCCGTCTACAACACCTCGTTCGACTGGGTGGAAGGCAGGCTGACCGGGCGCAACGCCGACCAAAGACCGCATCTGCTCCGAGTTCTGCATGCACTCGGTTTTGAGTTCGGGCTGCTCGTCATCACGCTGCCCTTGATCGTGGTCTGGACGGGCATGGGCTGGCTGGAAGCGCTGATCGCCGATGTCGCGGTGGCGCTGGCTTACGTTGCCTATGCCTTCATTTTCAATCTGGCCTACGACCGCTGTTTTCCGATTGTCGGCAAGGCCTGAAAACTATAACGTCTTCCTTTGCCAAAATACTTCGTTGGCTTTGCCTTGCCGTATTACTCATACTGCCTGCGGCTCGCCGCCTTGTCTTTTGGCAAAGTTAAGCCGCTATGTTTTGAGTGTCTCAAATATGGACGCCCTGAACCCCGTGTATTTAGGGCGTTTCAGAGGAGGATGCTCGCAAACCCGCGTAAACAGGGCATCCCAAAGCACCCTACTCGAAAGCGCCCTATTTATAAGGGTTTCAGAGGCACCTTCCCGGAAACGCCCTATCTACGGGGGATTCAGACGGGGTATTGGG
>ERZ773065.119-NODE-119-length-47974-cov-8.059580_pt1 | contig 47974 bp, 46 predicted proteins | sample MGYA00580623_ERZ773065 | MGnify/ENA primary metagenome ERZ773065 (study PRJEB29015, sample SAMEA2738017) | human oral metagenome | biome: human oral; feature: human-associated habitat; material: dental | place: China | collected 2047 ... | reverse complement strand
AGAAGAAGGGCAACTACACGTTCACAATAAGAGCGTTTAAGAAGATAGGTAAGCTTGAGTACTATGGACAGGCTGTAAAAAAGACTGTTAAATAGAAACATTGGTTTACGCCGATAAGCACATTCAGCTGAAAATATTTGACTAACTTAATACTAAACCTTAAGAAAGCTCCCTCACGGGAGCTTTCTGATTTTTATTGTATTGGAGAAATATGCTTTCGCAGCACACACTGCGGTAACCTATGTTTTATTTTTTTGTGAGCTTAAATATTTTTTGAATATGGTTTTAGGAGGGTAAGCTGCAGTGACAGCCGGACGCTTTTTTAAAATAACCTTACTTGTTAAATGAAGGAAAATGTGGAGCGCACCGCCTGCGCTTAAGAGGGCGTTTTGAAAATATACTTTTTAGGAGGTAGTTTCGCGTTTTTTAAAGAAAAAGCTTCATATTGCTTGATATTTTTTAAATATTTTTATATAATTATTCTAATATCGCAAATCTGCGGTATTTGTTTTTTTTGAAAAAAAGAAAAGGAGGTAGTTATGGGTGCTAAGCTTAAGAAGAGATACGGACTCGCAATGGCGATAGCAATGGTAGTAGGAATAGTGATAGGTAGCGGAGTCTTTTTTAAGGCGGAGAAAATCCTCGTAGCTACCAAGGGAGATCTGAAACTCGGTATTCTTTCATGGATTTTGGGCGGAATTATAATGATAGTGTGTGCATATGCATTTGCTATTTTAGGTACAAAGTATGAAAAGGAAAGCGGACTTATCGATTATGCGGAAGCGGTAGTCGGGAGAAAATACGGCTATATGGTGGGATGGTTCATGGCTGCGCTCTACTTCCCGTCTCTTACGGCGGTAATAGGTTGGGTGCCGGCAAGATATATTTGTGCTTTGCTGGGTATGGATATAACAAGTGGAGGCTGTATGGCTATAGGAGCTGCAATCATCTTGCTCAGTTTCGGGCTTAACACCTTAGGGCCGATGCTTTCTGAAAAATTTCAGGTCAGCACTACGGTAATAAAGCTGATACCGCTATACGCTATGGCAATCATAGGCAGTATAGTAGGATTAGGTAACGGTACCACCATGCAAAACTTCAAGGCCGTAACGACAGAGCACGGCATGGTAGGTAGCACTTTGCTCGCAGCGGTAGTTGCAAGTTCCTTTGCATATGAAGGCTGGATAGTAGCTACAAGTATCAATGCGGAGCTTAAGGATGCTAAAAAGAATTTACCCAGGGCGCTTGCGTGGGGCAGCATCATAATTGTAGTGACGTACGTACTATATTATATAGGACTTGCCGGTGCGGTAAGCAATGACGTCGTAATGGCCAGTGGAGAACAGGGCGCAAAAATCGCATTCTCGAATTTATTCTCACGAATAGGCGGCATAGGGTTATTCATATTCGTAATAATTTCTTGTCTCGGAACGCTAAACGGTATGATGCTCGGCTGCTTAAGGGCTTGGCATGCATTAGCTGCCAGAAATGAGGGCTACAAGCCGGAATTACTATCTCAGGTGGATGAGAAGACCAACATGCCTGTTAATTCCGCGGTGCTTTCAATTACGCTTACAGGCATATGGTATGCGTATTTTTATGGGGCGAATTTGGTTCCAAAACCTTGGTTCGGGGTATTCTCCTTTGACACATCCGAATTACCGATAATCACTCTATATGCAATGTACATACCGATCTTCTTGCTCATGATGAAGACGGAGAGGTTGCACAACCCGTTCAAGCACTATGTTGTGCCGGTACTTGCGATATTGGCGTGTATATTCATGGTAATATCCACGATAATTACGTATAAAGTCACGGTTGTTTACTATTTGTTGGTGTTCGCAGTGATAATGATTGTGGGGCTTGTAAAAGTTAACAGACCCGAGAAATTAAATTAGGCGCTGTATTTTCATACAATGACACATATGCTACGGGCATTGCTTTCGGTTTCAAGTTGTGGTATCATGTATTTTCAAGGCTTAGTATATGAAATTTGTACTGGAGGTGAAATAGATGTCAAAAAAATGTGAAATTTGCGGCAAAGGACAGGTGTCAGGGAATAGAGTATCTCATTCAAACATTCACTCTAAGAGAAAATGGAATGCTAATATCCAAAAGGTTCAGATCGTAGAAAACGGCAAAGTGCGCAAGGCAAACGTTTGCACAAGTTGCATGAAGTCTGACAAAGTAGAAAGAGCTGTATAGTTTAGCATAATTGAATGAAGAATGTTAAGGGGGTGAGATAGATGGCACAGGTATACGTGAAGGAGAATGAAAGTTTAGAAAGCGCTCTTAAGCGATTTAAAAGACTTTGCGCAAGAGACGGCGTGATGTCTGAGATAAGAAAACGTGAACACTATGAAAAACCAAGCGTAAAGAGAAAGAAGAAGTCAGAGGCAGCGAGAAAAAAAGCTAAAAAATATTAATTATAGAGAAAACGGCTCTGCGACGAGTCGTTTTTTATTAACCGACCTGTATAATATATGACATCGACATTGTAAAGGAGTTAAATATGAAAAAAAGGATTTTAACCGCAGTATTGGCGATAGCATTGATATTGACCTTACCTGTAGCTTTTACAGGTTGCGGTAGCAGTGAGGAAAAATCAAAGCCTAAAGAGACAACGAAGGAAGACGAACAGACGGCATCCTGTGAAGAAAATTTAAAATTAACGGGAATGCTTGGAAAAACTGCAGATGAAGTTATGAAAAAATATAAGTTTTCAGAGCACTATTCCAAAGTGGGAAAGTTCAATTTCTTTGAATTTAAAGACGGTAACAATTCACTTTTCTTCGGGTTTGATACCAATGCCACAGAGCTTAAAGGAAATGAAAAATGCACGGCTATTTTAGCAGACTTCACTAAGATATTTAAACTGGCAAAAGAAGTGTATCGCCTTTCATCGGACAACCTTGCATACATGCTTGGTGCGAAAAAAGCCAGTGTTTTAAACGATGCAAAACTGAAAAAGGCGCTTGATGAAAAAAGACTGCTCCATGTAAAGGGAGACAGGTTTGAAGTGGTTGTGGCTTCCAAGAATAACAATATTGAAGCGGATGCGCTCACAATGGTGTTTAAATAGTAGGGGACGCATATGGAACAGGAGTTACTTCGCCCTGAAACGTTGGATATGAAGAGCTTGTTCGGAAAGCTCGACGAGAACATCAGGCTTGTAGAAAAATTCATGAAGGTGAATGTGTATGAAAACGACGGAGGATTGCTCATAAAAGGCGAAAACGCTAAAAAGGCAAAACAGATAATAGCTGAAATGGATAGATTGTCGGCAAAAGGAGAAGAGATAAACCTTCAGAAGACGAGACATATTTTAGATGCTCACGAGGATGGCATCTTGCTTTCAGATGAGGCTCTGGAAAGCGATGTTATCTGCTTTAACAGAAAGGGAAGGCCTATAAGCCCTAAAACGCTGGGACAAAGAGAATACATACGGGCAATGAGAAATGCAAATATGATATTCGGTATAGGACCTGCAGGTACCGGTAAAACTTACCTTGCCGTAGCCATGGCGGCAAAGGCGTTCAAAAACAGACAGGTGGATAGAATAATACTTACAAGACCTGCCGTAGAGGCAGGGGAAAGCCTCGGGTTTTTGCCGGGTGACATGGCGGATAAGGTAGATCCGTATTTAAGGCCGCTTTACGATGCGCTCTATGATATTTTAGGCAGAGATACCGTTATGAAGCTCAGAGAAAGGGAAATCATTGAGGTGGCACCCCTTGCGTTCATGAGGGGAAGGACACTTGATGATTCATATATAATCTTGGATGAAGCTCAAAATACTACGAGGGAGCAGATGAAGATGTTCCTCACCAGAATGGGAATAAACTCCAAGGTCATAGTGAATGGCGATGTAACACAGATAGATCTCCCGCTCAGCAAGTCTTCGGGACTTAAAAGTGCAGAAAAAATCCTCAAGGGGATAGAAGGAATTGCATTTGTAAAGCTCGGAGAGCGGGATGTAGTGAGGCATAACTTGGTTAGGGAAATAATTACCGCCTATGAGAAGAACAACAGCATGGGTAAGGGTGAATAAACATGAGCATTGTATGCTGCGAGGAAGAATTTAGCAAAAAATGTGAGGCGCATGGTTTGGATGCGGCAGATATTCTCGCTAAGTATGATGAAACGCTCGAGATCATCTTGGGTATGGATGAAGTGATGCATAATATGCCGCATGAAATTGCGGACAATGCCGCTGCTAAAGATCGAATTGAGGTGAGCGTATCGTTTGTTTCTGAAGACGGTATTAAGCAATTGAATTCAGATTATAGAGGAAGGGACAGCGTTACGGACGTCCTTTCGTTCCCCATGATAAGCACAGAAGAAGAGCTTAACCCTGATTATGACTTGGACTTCAGTTTCTGTGATAAAATAATGCTTGGAGATGTTGTGATATGTCTTGACAGGGCTTCTGAGCAGGCTGCGGATATAGGACAGTCTTTAAGCCGTGAAGTCGTGTATTTATTCATACACAGCGTGCTTCATCTATTGGGAATGGATCACATTGATGAAGCGGATAAGGAAATCATGAGAAGTTTTGAAAAAAAGGTGATGAAAGAACTGTATGGATAACGGTAGCATGATGACGGAAGAAAGGTTGATGGATGAAGCGAAGGGCGTTTTACACAATGCATATTCGCCTTATTCCGGTATCAAAGTAGGGGCGGCATTGCTTACATCTTCAGGGAATATATATACAGGTGTAAATGTTGAAAATGCATCTTTTGGTGCTACTATATGTGCGGAGAGGGTTGCGCTTGCAAAGGCCGTTACCGAAGGCGAAAGCAATTTTGAAGCTATAGCGATAGCGAGCAATACCGAGGAGATAGTTCCTTGTGGAATCTGCAGACAAGTGCTTGCCGAATTTAATGAAGATATAAAATTGATATTGCAGGCGAAAAACGGCGAAATAACAGTAGAAAGACTCTGTGAAGTGTATAAGGATCCATTTTTGAACACATTTTTTGATAAATAACGAGGAAGATATGAAATCAGGATTTATAAGCATAATCGGAAGACCCAACACCGGCAAATCCACATTGTTAAATACTATAATAGGAACGAAGGTGGCGATTGCAACGTCAAAACCTCAAACTACGAGAAATACCATAAGAGGAATATTTACAGACCATAAAAGAGACAAGCAGATGGTATTTTTAGATACGCCGGGGATCCACATGCCGAAAAACAAATTGGGAGAAAAACTCGTAGCAAGCTCCAGACGAAGCATGCGAGATGTAGACCTCGTGTTGCTCCTTGTGGATGAGCGCTCCAAGCTTGAGGAGGAAGATAAAATCTTTAAAAATCTGGCGTCCATAAGCAGCCCTAAGATAATAGTAATAAACAAACTGGATTTAATGAATCCGGATCAATATAAAGAGCTGTACGATTATTATAAAACCAAGGAAGGCTTCAATGATGTAATAGGAATTACGGCAAAAGACGGGAAGAATGTGGACACATTGTTGGATGAGGTTGCTTCGTATTGCAATGATGAAAATATACATTTCTCCGAAAACATGTATACGGATCAACAGGAAAGATTTTTGGCGAGCGAAATCATAAGAGAAAAATTATTTATGTACTTAGACAAGGAAGTCCCTTTCGGAGTTGCGGTCAGCATTGAGAAATTCAAGGAAATAAAAGGCATAATAGATATGGAAGCTGTAATCACGTGCGAAAGGGATTCTCACAAGGGCATAATCATAGGAAAATCCGGTAGAAAGCTTAAAGGAATAGGCAAAAGTGCACGGCTTGAGCTTGAAGATATCTTCGGCGTAAAGGTAAACGTCAAGCTTTGGGTGAGGGTGAGAAAGAACTGGAGAGAAAGCGATGTGCAGCTTAAAAATCTCGGTTATGGCGATATCTAAAATCCATATGCGTTAGGAGACTTTCATGGATGAATTTGAGACAGAAGCCATAGTACTGAGGTGCATAAAGATGACAGGCGGGAGAAACCTGATTACTCTGCTTACAAAGGATGATAAAAAAATCTTGGCGTCCGCATATGGCGGCGGAAGCGGTAAGGGCGGAGATGCAAACATATTACAGCCGATGTCAAAATCAATTTTTCAGATAAAACAAAACCGATATTATAATGTACTTAAAGTAGACCTTATAGACTATCCAATGGAAATTGCAAGTGACATTGAAAAACTTGCCGTCGCTATGTTTGCGATAGAGATAACGGATAAGGTCATACCTGAAAATTCAGGCGAACATGGTGCTTACAATCATCTCAGTAGTTTCCTTGATGCTGCACGTAGGCGAGAATCTGAATATGCCATCTTCCCTATATATTATTTTATTAAAATATTAACGATGACAGGGGTGTTTGTTATAAATAATGAAGTTTTTTTGGACGCCGCAAATGAAAGTTGTTACTTTTCATTAAAAAGCGGAAAAACTTACGAAACGTATAAAAAAGCTAAAACCGAGATAGGTGGCGGGTACTACGATTCGTTGATTTTAAAAGTTTCATCTGATATAATTAACACGGTGCGTTATCTGGCTAATGCTGATATTTCAAAGGTTGGTGAGCTGACAATACCGGATGATAAATTCAATGAATACTGGATGTTTTTAAGAAGGTATGCGTCATATCACTTGGGGAAGTTGAATTTAAAAAGCGAGAGCGTACTTTGTAAAACGTTATCAAAGCGTTGATAAGTTACATATAGTTTAGAGAAGGAGGCTTGAGATGGATATTAGTTTAGAAAAAATAGATCTTGTAAAAGATAGAACGGGCCTTGGATATAAAGAGGCGAAGGAAATACTCGAAGCCTGCGATGGCAATGTTATAGATGCCATTATTTCTGCAGAAGAAAAAGGTGAGTCTGCAAACAAAGAAATGAAGACGTATACAAATGCCATATTGAGCAACTTAAAAGAACATGCAAAAAAAGGCAATGCGATGAGGGTCATTGTCAGAAAAGATGACCAAAAGCTGATAAACATTCCACTTACCGTCGGGATGATAGGAGCGGTGCTTGCGCCTTGGGGTATAATCGCAGGGCTTATAGCTACGTTTGGAACCAGCTGCAAGGTAACCATTGTAAAGGAAGACGGAACGGTAATAGATGTAAGCAGCTATTTAGACAAGGGCGCCGAAAAAGGAAAAGAGTATTTTGATATAGCCAAGGATAAGGGTGAAGAAGCTTATAAGGCTGCCAAGTCATATGCAAGCAGCGCCATGGAAAAGGCTAAGGAGAGCAAGGACAAGATGAGCAACATGTCCAAGGGCGCAGAAAATGATGTGGCGGAAGGCGTCAAGGATGCAGGCGAGCAGATAGACCTTGAGGATGAGATTAATTAGGCGGGGGAATTCATGACGAGTAATTGCAATGATAAACGTGATAAAATCCTTTCACTTGCTAAAAATAGGGGGTTTGTGTTTCCCGGTTCCGAAATATATGGAGGTCTGTCAAACACTTGGGATTATGGTCCTTTAGGAGTAGAGCTTAAGAACAACATAAAAAAAGCGTGGTGGAAAAAATTCGTACACGAGTCAAGATATAATGTAGGGCTCGACGCCGCTATACTTATGAATCCACAGACGTGGGTGGCTTCAGGGCATGTAGGAGGTTTTTCAGATCCTCTGGTAGACTGTAAAGAATGTAAGAGCAGGTTCAGAGCGGATAAGCTGATAGAAGACGAACTGCAAAAGGAAGGCAAAGAGCAGGTAGTGGACGGCTGGTCCAATGAAAAAATGATGAGCTTTCTTGAAGAACACGAGGTCAAGTGCCCTAATTGCGGCAAGCATAATTTTACGGACATAAGGCAGTTTAACTTAATGTTTAAAACCTACCAGGGGGTTACGGAAGGTGCAAAGGCGGAGATTTATTTGAGACCCGAGACGGCGCAGGGTATCTTCGTAAACTTTAAATCGGTACAGAGAACCATGAGAAAGAGGCTTCCGTTCGGCATATGCCAGATAGGGAAGTCCTTTAGGAATGAGATCACACCGGGTAACTTCATATTTAGGACGAGAGAATTTGAGCAAATGGAATTGGAATTCTTTTGTGCGCCCGATGAAAGTATGGATTGGTTTGACTTTTGGCAAAATTATTGCGTAGAATTTTTAAAAACAATAGGTATAAAGGAAGAAAACATAAGAAAGAGAGAGCATTCGGAGGAAGAGCTTTCGCATTACAGCGAGGCTACTACGGATATTGAATATCATTTCAGCTTTGGCTGGGGAGAGCTTTGGGGGATTGCAAACAGAACGGATTTTGATCTGAAACAGCACACGAAGGAATCCGGGGAAGAGCTCGTATATCAAGACCCTGAAACCAACCGAAAATTCACACCGTATTGTATTGAACCGTCACTAGGAGCGGACAGGTTGCTCTTGGCGGTTTTAAACGATGCGTATGAAGAAGAGGTAGTAGATGAAGAGAAGAATACTTCGAGGGTAGTGATGAAATTGCATCCGTATCTTGCTCCGTACAAAGCGGCGGTATTGCCTTTGAGTAAGCAGTTAAGCTCGGTTTCGGATCCGATTTTTGAAAAATTAATTAAGGATTTTTCGGTGGATTACGATAAGACCGGATCTATAGGAAAGCGCTACAGGAGGCAGGATGAAATCGGAACGCCATATTGCATCTGCGTGGATTTCGATACGGAAAAAGACGGTAAAGTGACCATAAGAGATCGTGATACGATGGAACAGGCACGGGTAGGTATAGATGAGATATCTGCTTACATAGGTGATAGGATAGGGCTTTAGCGGCCCGGGATCAATGTTGTAATTAGCTGCAAGATGCAGTTGATATAGTAGTTTATTGTATAGAAGGGGAATATAATGAAAAAATTTGTGTACTCATTCGATGAAGGTTCTAAGGATATGAAGGATCTTTTAGGGGGGAAGGGTGCTAATCTTGCAGAGATGACAAAGATTAACTTGCCCGTACCGTTTGGCTTTACGGTAAGTACGGAGGCTTGCAGCGAATATTATGAGCAAGGTGAGAAGATTTCAGATGAAATTATAGAGCAAATTTTCGAAAAACTTGCGTTGCTTGAAGAAAAGAGCGGTAAGAAATTTGGAGATGTTAAGAATCCTTTGCTCGTGTCCGTTAGATCCGGCGCAAAGATCTCAATGCCGGGAATGATGGATACAATTTTGAATTTAGGACTTAACGATAAGACGGTTTTAGGTCTTGCTGAGCTTACGGACAATCCGCGTTTTGCATATGACAGCTATAGAAGATTTATACAGATGTTTGGCGATGTTGTAATGGAAATCAGCAAGAAAAAGTTTGATGAAATCTTTGATGCAAAGAAGGATGCGGAGAATTGCGCCCAGGATGTAGACCTTTCTACAGAGCATCTCAAGGACATCATCGTAAAGTATAAGGAGCTTGTAAAGAAGGAAATGGGTCGTGATTTCCCGCAGGAGCCTAAAGAGCAGCTTTTAGAGGCTGTAAAGGCGGTGTTCAGGTCGTGGAACAACGATAGAGCAATATTATACAGAAAGCTTAACGACATACCGGGCAGCATCGGTACAGCTGTAAACGTACAATCGATGGTGTTCGGGAATATGGGAGATACATCCGGAACAGGCGTGGCGTTCACAAGGAGTCCTGTAAACGGAGAGAAGAAAGTATTTGGTGAGTTCTTGGTCAATGCGCAGGGTGAAGACGTAGTTGCAGGAATTAGAACCCCTCAGCCTATAGACATGATGAAGGAAGAGTTCCCTGATGTATATAATGAATTTATGGATACGGCTAAAAAATTGGAAGATCACTACTGCGATATGCAGGATATGGAATTTACCGTTGAAAGAAATAAGCTTTACATGTTACAGACGAGAAACGGCAAGAGGACTGCAGCTGCAGCTGTAAAAGTGGCAGTAGACATGGTTAAGGAAGGGCATATCGATAAGGAAACGGCTGTAATGCGTATAGAGCCTGCTCAGATAGATCAGCTATTGCACCCTATGTTTGATGATGCGGAGCTTAAGAAGGCGACGCAGCTTGCAAAGGGACTGCCGGCTTCTCCGGGAGCTGCTACCGGAAAAATCTATTTCACAGCGGCAGAAGCGGTAACGGCAAGCGAAAACGGTGAAAAGACTATTTTGGTAAGGCTTGAAACTTCCCCTGAGGACTTAGCGGGCATGGTTGTTGCTGAAGGAATATTAACGGCCAGAGGCGGTATGACAAGTCACGCTGCCGTTGTTGCAAGAGGCATGGGGAAATGTTGTGTCGCAGGATGTAGTTCGCTCAATGTAGACGAAGATAAGAAGACTGTAGAAGTAGATGGCAAGGTGTTCAAGGAAGGCGATAAAATTTCATTGGACGGCTCTACGGGAACCGTATATGAAGGAGAGATTAAGACCGTTCAACCTGAGTTGCTCGGTGACTTTGCGACTATAATGCAGTGGGCCGATGATGCGAGAAAGCTGAAGGTGAGAGCTAATGCGGATAACCCTAGGGATGCGAAGCAGGCGGTAGAATTTGGAGCTGAAGGTATAGGGCTTTGTAGAACGGAGCACATGTTCTTTGAAGAGGATAGAATCACAGTCGTAAGGCAGATGATATTGGCAGATACGGTAGAAGAGAGAGAAGTAGCACTTGCTAAACTCTTGCCGTATCAGACGGATGATTTTAACGGAATATATAAGGTGATGAAGGATAAGCCTGTTACAATAAGACTGCTTGATCCGCCTCTACATGAGTTCTTGCCGCATACGAAAGAGGAAATTGCAGATCTTTCCAAGAAGATAGGCATTGATGAAACAAAGCTTGCAAACAAAGTAGAGGAATTACACGAGTTCAACCCTATGCTTGGGCATAGAGGTTGCAGACTCGCTGTAACGTATCCTGAAATCGCAAGAATGCAGACTCGTGCCATCATAACAGCTGCGCTTGATGTAACGCAATCTGAAGGTTATGATATCATTCCTGAAATCATGATTCCGCTTGTAGGATCCGAAAAGGAATTGGCTGATGTTAAGGCGACGGTTGTAGAAGAAGTTAAGAAGTGTTTTGCAGAAAAGGGCAGAGAGCTCAAGTATATGGTAGGTACTATGATAGAAATACCGAGGGCGGCGCTTACTGCAGATGAAATTGCAAACGAAGCTGAGTTCTTCTCGTTCGGAACTAACGATCTTACACAGATGGGATTCGGGTTCTCACGTGATGACACAGGAAAGATCATTAAGGAATATGTAGATAAGGGCATACTTGAGCAAGATCCGTTTCAGACGCTTGATACCGTAGGAATAGGCAAGCTTGTGAAGATGGCTGTAGAGCTTGGGAGATCCACAAGACCTGATATCAAACTCGGTATTTGCGGAGAACATGGCGGAGATCCTAAGTCTGTAGAATTCTGTCATGAAGTAGGTTTGGATTATGTATCATGTTCACCGTTTAGGGTACCTATAGCAAGGCTGGCAGCAGCCCAAGCAAGCATCAAGGAAAAAGCGTAATAGGATGACTCGGAAAATGATAAAAATCAGCCCCTTAAAAGGGGCTGATTTTATGTGTAAATTAAGCAACAGAATTATCAACATCACATCTATTTTATAGGGGAGTATATTGCAACTTTAAGTTCGGGAAGTTTTCACTTGTGATTCAGAAAAAAATTTTAAAAAATACTGGAAAGTAGTTGACAAATAAAAAAATAATATGATATGATCATGACAGCAAGTTAAATATATTAAACAAGGAGGTTTATCATGAAGAAAATCTTAGCGTTGATGTTAAGCACATGTTTAGTGCTTGGATCGGCGGGCATGATTTTTGCAGCTACCGCAAAAGATGAAGCACAGTTTAAGGCACAAAGGACAGAAGTTCAGACAAGCAAGGAAGAGGCTGAACCATTATCTGATACCGGTTGGTTTTACTGGCATGGTGGATATTGGAGGTATGGAGTGGGCAGCAAATATGTATGGTCACATTATGATCATAATAAGAAAACCCATAAAACTTCCGTTAAGGGTAAATGGGGATTCGTAAGTTCTTCCGATTGGGTAAAAAAGAAGAAAAGAGCTTCTGCTTCTTATATCAAGGCATGGTGGGGAAACGAAGCATACGCAACTCATAAGTAATGAACTAAAAAATATTAGGCTGCTATGTTACAACTGAACATAGCAGCCTGATATTTTTTTGGTGGGGGGGGAGTTTAATGAAAAAAACGATTAGAGTTTTAATAGTGGCATTGTTAGCTTTAATAGGATTAGGTTATTTTCTTGAGTATGATTCTATGCTTTCGCAGAATATAGCTAATAAGTTCGATGCTACAGTGACTATTACTTCTTCTCCCAACAAGATTGAATTTAAGAAACACATTTTGCAAAAATTTGCGAAGGAGTATAACATAAGTTTTTTGAAGGAAGAATTTATTCCTAGAAACGATTTGAGTGAAAGACAAACTAAAAACATGTATTTGTTTTTACATGATACAGACTGGTTTGAAAAAGAGTTTAAAAATATTAATATAGATAATTCAATTCAGGGCGTTAATAGATTTGAAAAAGTAAATAAAATTAGCCTTCTTACGAGGAAAAATATAAACTGGAAACCGTTTGATAAAATCAACAGGAACGCATTTGTGGGTGATTATTTTGTTAAAGGGGATTTGAAAAACTTTACAGCTTTTGCAAAGGCGGTAAAAAAGAAAGCGGAGATTAATGTTTCGGAACCTAGGAAGACAGTCATACCATCCGACATAACCGAACGAGAAGCTGTGTTATATATAATTGTACTTTTGATTTTATTATTGGCACTCATTTTTTGCTTGCTTGTTTATAATGGCATGCTTGTAAAGGAAACGGCAATTTCGACTTTGTTAGGACACAGTAAAGTGAGGTTCGTTATCGGTAAATTTTTAAATTTATTAATTGTTCCGTTCCTAATTTCGTTTATTACGTTAAACTTGTTGCTGTGTTACTTGATGAAACCTGGGTCCTTTACTACGTATTATAATGCGGTAAGCGATATTTATAAAATTGTAATAGTCGCAATGTTGATAATGGCTGCAATTGAACTGGTGCTTTTGGCAGTGAAGGTAAACTTCATTAAAGCTATTAATGCGCTTAAGGGTTATAGAAAGAACACTGATAAATCTAATATGATTTTTAAATTTGCAGCAATGGCTTTGACGTTATACTTGCTTACTGCATCATCATTTAGTGCATATACGTATTTCAGTTTGTCTCCTTATTTAAAGAAAATGGATGCAACGAAAAATTATGTTAATTTAGGTTGCACCTATTCGGATGAATATGCAAAAAACGAAAAAAAGTTTCAAAAATTTGTTACCCCTGTTTTTAGTAAATTATGGGATGAATTGGATGAAAAGGGAGCATTATTTTTAGATGCTGAAAATGATAAAAAAGAAGGACTTCAAGCCGAGGGCGCGGATATAGATGATGAATATTTGAAAAAACAGGCATTCTATGGCAAATACGCATATATTAACAAGAATATGTTCGATTATTCTAAAATATTGGATGGAAATGGCAAGCTGTTAAATATTCCGACCGTAAAAGAAAATGAATGGCATATTTTAGTGCCCGGCGATATAAAGGTAAGTTCTCGAGAAAAAAAGCTCATAGAGGAAGATCACGCATTTCTTTGTAAGGGGAAAAAAGGACCCTTTAAAGAGGTGTACCATACAATAAAAAGTAATCAACAAATACTTTCGTTTGATGCAAGAAAACGCATTGAGGAAGCTAAGTTAGTTAATTATGTATTGTATGTAGTAAATGGAAGAGGTTTTTCTAATGTTTATGGAAAGAAGGTTTCTTCTTTGATTAACGGGAATATGCATCCGAGGGTGAACAATGCGGATAGAGCCTACGAAGAATTGAAACCGATAATAAAAAGAACTCGCGCAGAGCAATATGTTAGTAGTCTGATGAGTGTATATAGCGAAGTTGCAGAGAAAGTAGACGAATTCAAAACAGAAGCAGCGGTCAATTTTGTAGGTTTTTTACTATCTATAATAATATTATATACACTTATACGAATCGACCTTGAAACGTATTTTTATGAACAGGGCAGAAGGATAGATGTTTCAAGGTTATTTGGTCATGGATTTTGGAGTATACACAAGAAAAAATTAGCCAATAGTTATATAGTATATTTGTTGAGCATATTGCCTTTTGTGGTAGTGTTGATGGTTAATACAAGAATACCAATTAGAGGAGTTTTTATTCCGCGCGACGGTTGGGATACAAGTAAATTTATAATAGCAATATGCATAGCTTTGGTAGGAATAGTGTGTGCATTTGTTTCTGAAGTGATAGGGCTCCGACGTGGAGATAAGGATATTGCAACGAGGCTTAAGGAGGGAAGTTGATGAGTAATGAAGTACAGATTTCACTTAAGAATGTGAATAAGAGTTTTGGGGCACATCATGTGCTAAATGATGTGAATATAGACATAAATAAAGGTGACTTTATATGTATATTCGGGAAAAGCGGAGGAGGTAAAACCACACTTTTGAACATCTTAGGTACATTGGAAACATACGACAACGGAGAGATGCGCTCTTTCGAGAAGCTGGATCCTATAAAGAAGAAGAAGGAGTGTGAGCTTTTAAGAAGAAATAACATTGCTTATCTCTTTCAAAACTTTGCACTTGTAGAGAAGATGACGGTAGAGGATAATATGAAGCTTGCCGTGAAGTACAATAAGGCAAAGAATAAAAAGGAGCTCATTCAAACTGCTCTTGATAAGATGGGAGTAGGCGATAAACTGAAGTCTAAAGTATACGAGCTTTCGGGTGGTGAACAGCAGAGGGTGGCAATAGCTAGAAATATGGTAAAGCCTTTTGATATAATGCTAGCTGACGAGCCTACAGGATCGCTTGATGATGAGAACAAGCAGATGGTTATGGACACCTTGCTGGCACTAAACAAGGAGGGCAAAACTATTGTAGTGGTGAGTCACGATAAGGATTTTAAGAAAATCGCAAGCAAAAGTTATTTTATAGCAGATGGCAAATTGGAGGTTTCAAATGAAGCGTAAATATGTTGTTATAGGGATAATAGTTTTAGTGCTTATAGTGGCGGCAGGTTTTGCCGGACGTTATATATATAAGGAACGTTTTTCCGATGAAATGCCAAAATCTCTTGATATAACTAATTCGACGGATGTGAAATTTAAAGCTATAGGCATAGCCTGGAAGGATAATGTTGTGTTGCAGAAGTCAAACAAAGATGATTATTTTATCCCGCAAGTTTTGGACATCCAAGAAAGCAGAGTTAGAATGGTAGCTATCACGGAGGATAATCAATTATTAAAATCCGACGAATTTCAATTTGAAGGAAAGCTCAAAGACCCGGAAAAATTTAAAGAAGTAACTATAAAAAGCGTGGAGAATAAGAAATTAATACTGAACGTCGCAACAGCAAAAAGCAAAATAGAGGTGCTTAAGATACCGAAAAACTATAAATGGGATCAGAAAATTGCTACTGCAGGGGATAATATAAATGCTGAGGTTTTTTTCAAGGCTAAAACAAAGTATACATATGATCTTACGCTCCATGGTAAAGGCGGTAAGGCCGGTGCATCGGGAGAAGTAAAGGGCGGAGAAGAAGCAAAGGCTAGTTGGGTAGCTCCGGATAAAAATATACTTAACAGCTGGGTGCGATTTGTTAAAAAATAACATGATAAAAAACTAAACCTCTTCAATTTATAATGTCGAGGAGGTTTTTTAGTTGCGGTAAATTCGGCGTTCGAAGTCGTTCTCGGTTCGAGAAAAATGGGGAGCCCACACTTGGTTTGCATTGTTTCCAATATATTGTTATAATACTGATCCGAAAAGTTTATGTATTAATAAATACGGTAGATATAAAAAATAGTACATTTGGGAAATGCAAAGATATAGTGATTCGCATTGTAGCTACGAAAATAAAGTTAATGGGTAGCGAAGAGAGTGGAATGCAAAATAGGTATGAAATATAAGGTTACAAGCCGGAGTGGTCAGTGTGGGGAGGATTATGAGAGTTAAGGGAATGAATAAAAAGATATTAGCGGGGATGCTTGTGGCGCTGTGTGCGGTGCAGGTGTTTTCTTCTTATTTTATAAGCGGGAGCCTCGAAGCGAAGCCTATAAAGTCTAAAAATAACGTAAATTTAAAAAGTAGCGTAAATCGACAAGCCGGAGATAATGGAAGTGGGTTTAAAAATAGCGCAAAGGTGAAGCTTAAGAAGACTAAACCAAGGAAACCCGATAAATTTGTTGCAGGTTTGAGAAAACAGGGATTTCCTGAGAGCTATATAAAGAGGCTTGTTAAGTTACATAAAAAATATCCTAAATGGGTATTCAAGGCGGATAAGCGGGGAGATTTCGCTACGGCGGTATCGAGTCAGAGAAATTGCTCGCTGATCTATTGGAACTCGCCAAGCAGTTGGAAATCAATGGAGAAAGGCTGTTATGATTGGAAGAGGCATAGATATATAGGTAAAGATGGCGGAGCTTGGGTTGCGGCGAGCGAAGGCATTACGAAGTTTTATATGGATCCCAGAAATTTCATGAACACTGCGGATGTTTTTCAGTTTTTGAGTCACAGATACGAATCATACCAAAGTATTGAAGGAATAGAGGCTGTAGTGAAAAACAGTTTCCTGGATGGAAAGCCGTATAAGAAGAGCAAACGTTATTCTGCGTATTTGTTAAAAGCAGGGAAGCGTTCAGGCGTAAATCCGTATGTGCTTTCTTCCATGATATTGGTTGAGCAGGGATTTAGTGGTTACGGAGGATGCATAAGCGGTAAACACAGGGGGTTTAAGAATATATACAATCATTTTAATATAGGAGCGTATGCGCATAGTAACAGAGGACCGGTTTTAAACGGGCTTATTTTTGCTAAGGCGAAAATGAAGAAGGCTTCATACGGAAGACCATGGAATAATAAGATAAAATCCATATTGGGAGGAGCCCTTTACTATGGTGTAAACTATGTGAGAGGTGGGCAGGATACCTTTTATCTTAAAAAATTCAATGTAGTGAAAGGTAAGGCTATACATCAGTATATGACAAACGTGCAAGGAGCGTTCGCCGAGACGAGGAGGTTTGAAAGAGGCTATAAGAGAGGTAAGAACGCAAAGCTCACGTTTAGAATCCCCGTATATACAAACATGCCTAAAAATGCTTGTAGTAAACCGAAGGCAAGGGGTAATAATGATAACTTCATCAGGTCGGTGAAGATATCCGCCGGCAAGCTCACTAAGAAATGGGACAGATATAGATTTAAGTATGTTGCAAAACTTAAACCTGGAAAGAAGTTTTTAGAGATTGAACTTAAACTTTCAAGTGCAAAAGCGTACGTTAAGAATAAAAGGATAGTTTTCGTTAAGGGAAAGACAGTGACGGTGACTGTTATTTCAAGCTCCGGAGTCAAGCGAAACTATACGATAAAATGTATATAGATTGCTCAGGGCAAGGTTCTTTGAATTAAATATGAATTTTTTCATAAAAATTGCAAAAAAAACTTTTAATTTGCATAAAATGCGGTACAATGTTAATTAGACATTTTAGTCGTAACTTTAATGAAGGAGGAATGTGATGTTGAAGTTGAAGAAGAACAAAACGCTCACTATCGTGATCGCAATGATTATGATGGTAGGATTGATGGCAGGAAATCTTAATATTGCGTCAGCAAATCCAGTGCAGTACGAAGTGACTTTCCATGCTAACGGTGGTAAGTTTACTGGCGGGCGGACAGAAATCAGGAAAAGTTTTGATGGAGGCACGGCTTGGAAGACAGCTACTGCAGGTTTAGAAAGTCCTAGCAAAGAGGGGAACACTTTCCTAGGTTGGTCATTAGCGTCAAGCTCTAGTAAGGCTGATTTAAATGATGCGCAGGCAGGCGTAAATAAGGGAGATACGGATGTATATGCAGTGTATGCGAAAACCACTCAAGCATCGGTAAGTATAAATTTTGATCCAAACGGTGGTCAGGGTGAACCGAGTGAGGTAAACATTGACAAGGGAACGGCACTAGGTAATTTACTACCTATGGAAGGTATGTATAAGGAGAATCACGTCCTTGCAGGCTGGGCAACTACAAAAGATGCGCTGGTTCCTGATGTTACACCTGAGACTGTATTCGACCAAAGCACTACATTGTTTGCAGTGTGGGAAAAGATAGAAAATGGCACAGAAGTTTCTGTAACTTTTAGTGCTAACGGCGGAAAGTTTAGTGGCGGTGCAACTGTAAAGACAGTAAGAGACATTGAAAGAGGAACTGCTATGGGTGATAAATTCCTAGCAGAGGAGCCTACTTCTAATGCTTCATTAAATCCAGAAGAAAATAAATTCTTAGGATGGGCCGCATCTCAAAGTGCAACAGCACCTGACTTTGATAAAGACACCGTTGTTACAGGAACTATGACAGTATATGCTGTTTATGGTAAAGGCGTAAACAAGGACAACAAGAAGCTTGGAATCAAAAAGGAAATGATACAGGCAAAAACTGTTTCAGGTACTGAAGTAAGCCTAAAATTCAAACCTTTCCCTACTAACGAACTTAATGCAGGCGATAAGGTTGTGGGTTACAAAATATATAGAGGAACTACAAAGGATAATGTAGAAGGCATCGGAGAAGTATCTACGGTTAAGCCTGATGCAGAAGGTTACATCAATTATACGGATAAGAAAAACTTGGAGCCTGGTAAGACATATCTATATGCGGTATCGGCTATTGTTGAAAGAGAAAACGTAAAAATAGAAGGCGCAGCGGAAGACCTATTAGGATATTGGCATGCAGCAGCAGATGCACCTAAGCTATCTGTAGAAAAGGGTAAGATAGTTGTAGATACAACACCTGCTTGTGCGACACTTGAAGGCATCAAGTCTATGGCACTTGAGAGAGCGGATTATCCTAAGGGAGAATTTAAACCTGTTGCAGGCGCAGAAGAATTGGCAGCAAATGCGAAGCACACTGATGCGAGCGTTAAAGCCGGTGCATACCTCTACAGAGTTACGATATTTAAGCAGGTAGACGGAGTTGTATATTCAACTAAGAGTGAAGTGGCAGGCGCGGCAATTTTAGGTAAGGTTAACAAAAAGACATTCAAAGTTAAAATCAAAAAGGTAAAGGGCAAATATGTTGCTACCGTTACTTGGAAGGGCGTAAAAGGCGCAATGACATTTGAATTGCAAAAGGCTACTGCTAAGAACGCTAAGAAACTTAAGAAGTTCGAGAGCATTAAATTTAGCAAAATGAAGGCTGTAGATAAGAAAGTCCTAAAGAAGAAGTGGTTTGTTCAATACAGAATTAGAGCCGTATTCAAGTATGGAAATGCTAAATTCGTAAGTGGATGGCAGCTTTCCAAGAAGATAAAGCTCAAATAATTAAGTTTTTAGTCAAGTTTTAAAACACAAGAGCAAAGCTCACCCGCATCAATTTTGATAAGGGTGAGCTTTTAAGTAGGTGGGTTATGAAGGTTTTGATTTTTATTTTGCAGTTAATATATTACGTATGCAGAATCTTTAAACGTGGGAAGAAAATAGTTATGCTCAGCAGACAATCGGATTCCGTGCCGCTCGATATGAAGATGCTTAGTTCTAAGATAAATGAACTCTATTCAGAGTATGAGGTGGTAATCCTTGCAAAGCGCATCGGAGACGGGATATTGCAGAAGATACTATATTGCTTTCATGTGATAAGGCAAATTTTTCATATTGCTACGGCAGACGCTGCAATTTTGGATTCATATTGTATACCTATAAGTATATTGAAACATGATGGGCTTTTAGTTATACAGATGTGGCATTCGGTAGGAACCATGAAAAAATTTGGGCTCAGTATTTTAGGACAGGCGGAAGGCAGCAGGAAAAGTTTAGCTGAGGCATTACATATGCATGAAGGGTATGATTACGTATTATCCGCTTCGCCTGCGTATAAAGAACATTTGATGGATGGTTTTAATATTGATTCTGATAAGATAGCGATATTTCCACTGCCCAGGGTGGAGCTGCTTCAGGATAGAGAATATATGAGTGCTACTTCAAAAAAGATAAAGGAGAGGTATCCTGTCATGAGGGATAGGATAAATATAGTTTATTTACCGACTTTCAGAAAAAATGACAGTACCATTATTACGGCCGTTAAAACGCTCGCAGACAATATAGACCATGATAAATACAATTTAATAGTGAAACTTCATCCGCTTGATCTTGCAAGGCTCAATGATGACAGGGTTATAACCGCCGATGAATTTAGTTCTTTTGAAGTAATAACTGCAGCCGATGTCGTTATCTCAGACTACAGTTGTATCGTTTATGAGGCAGGCATTGCCAAAAAGCCTGTGTATTTCTACGCATATGATTACGAAGAATATTCCTTAAAGCGTGATATGTATATAGACTACATTCACGAAATGCCGAGTGATATATGTTATACAGCGAAGGAAGTAATGCAGAAAATAACGCAAGATGAATATGATTTCGACAGATTGGCTAAGTTTGTTGATAAATATGTAAAGGTGACAGGCACGGAAACCGCCGATATCGCGAAATTCATAGTGGATAAAATAACATATGTGGAAATGAAATTCTGCTGAGTTGGAGGTGCATAAAAAACAATGTGTTTTTTAGCAATTGGTATGACAAGATAATTATTATTCATACGGATATTTTGTTTTGCGAAAATCTAAGGTATAATGAATTATAAGTTTTTCGTGATAAAAGGAATGTGAATGGATAATAGACCTATAGGTTTTTTTGATTCAGGGCTCGGCGGGCTTACATGCATTGCATCTGTCAGCAGAAGGTTGCCGCATGAAGACATAATATATTTTGGTGATACGGCACGGACGCCATACGGTTCTAAAAGCGTAAAAACGATACAACGGTTTTCGGCTGAAATATGCGATTTTTTGTTGCAAAAAAATGTAAAGATGATAGTGATTGCATGTAATTCCGTAAGTGCTACGAGCCTTGGTTTTTTGCGTGAAAAATATAAGGACCTTCCTATCGTGGGTATAATAGAGTCCGCGACGGAAAAGGCGATAGATGACGCGAAAGAAGGGAATAAGATCGGGATAATAGGCACCAAGGCTACGATATCCAGCATGGCATATAAGAATATAATAGAGCAAAGCGTCGAGGGCGCAGATGTAGCGCAGAAGGCGTGCCCCGCCTTTGTACCGCTAATTGAAGAAGGTATAATCGAAAATGATATCATGAACCTTTCGGTAAAGTATTACCTTGACCATTTTATAGCGGAAAACAGGATAAACACATTGGTATTAGGTTGTACCCACTATCCGTTTATAGCCAATAACATAAAGAGGAATTACCCTAATCTAAAACTCATAGATCCGTCGGATGAAGTTTCAAGGCAAATAGAAAAAATATTGAAAAAGAAGGATATAGTAGCTTGCAAGGACGGAAATAAGCAATTTTACGCAAGTGATGTCTCCGACAATTTTATAAGGATGGTACAAGAGATTTCAGAAGATACGAACATTGCGATAAATATTAAGGATTTAGCGATTTGATGCGATATTAAGGAAAGTAAAGTGATAATCAGGAAGAGCGAAAGTAAATACAGGAGGGGATTGTTTGCGGCATTGCTTGCAATGAGCGCATGGGGAATCCTGCCTTTATATTGGAATTTACTGGACGATATTCCATATAACATCATCACGGCATACAGAGTATTTACTATGGGGCTCATCGTGTGCTCTATCGTTCCTCTCGGCTATCCTATGAAGGAAATTGTGGCTCCGCTAAAAGATAAAAAACAGCTGATTCTAATGGTGGCGGCAGGTATACTCATCACGTTCAATTGGAGCACATATATATGGGCGGTTAATAACGGGCAGATATTACAAACATCGCTTGGGTACTATATTGAGCCGTTATTCGTATGTGCATTGGGTTCGCTCATATTTAAAGAGGTGTTTCACACCCATAAAATTCTTGCGATTTGCTTTGCTGCCGCAGGAGTATTGATATTGCTCGTTTATTTTCACGAACTCCCTAAGGTAGCGCTCATCCTTCCGATTACTTTTGCGACATATGCCGCTCTTAAAAAGAAGGTAAAGTCAAGCGCTGTGATATCGCTATACTATGAGAATATATTTTTAATGCCAATTGTGATTGCATATATAGTAAATAGAGAACTTGCAGGAAAAGGTGCATTGGCGGCGGTCGATCTAAAGATTTACATACTCTTGCTATTTTCAGGATTTGTGACATTCGTACCGCTTGCGTTGTTTGCTGTTGGCGCTAAGAATTTACCACTTGTAACGCTTGGGATTACGGGATATCTTTCTCCTACGATAACATTTTTAATTGGGATATTGGTCTTGCATGAAAATTTAAACAAGGTGTTGCTAATTGCGTTTTTAGTTATCTGGGTAGGTCTTATAATATTCACAAGGGGTGAAATCCTGGAGCATAGAGGGAAGTTAAGTGTGAGAGGAAAAGATGAAGATTAAATTAGGATCTAAAAGAATGGTAATCAAGGGCAATAAAATTGTGTCTTATGCGGGTTTGGTTGTATTTTTCTTTATATTGCTTTTCATATTTGGTGACAGAAAAGGACCTGAGATACAGGGAGCCAAGGATATTTTCATGTCTGTGGGTGAAAGTATTCCATATAAGGAAGGGATTTCCATATCCGATAACAGACCCGGTGCCATAAGTTTATCGTTTGATGACAGCAAAGTGAATAAGAATGTGCCGGGCACGTATGAAGGATATTATATTTTAAAAGATAAGGCGCATAATGAAACATCTAAAAAGGTAAACGTTATAGTACAGCCGCAGGACAAGAAATCGCCTAATATTTTTGGAGTGAGAGCGGTAATAGCAAAGAAAGGCGAAAAGACAGATCTTAAGTATGGTGTGTATGCACTTGATAAAAATGACGTATATCCAAGTCTTAAGGTGGACATATCTAAAGTTGATTTTAATAAAACAGGAAAGTATAAGGTAAAATACATAGCGGAAGATCACTCTAAAAATATATCTCAAAAGACAGCTACGGTATACGTAAAAGATGGAATGGACGATGCGCTTGCAACAAATGAAAACATCAAAAGAGAAGCGAGCGCCATAAATTCTGAAATTTTATCGTCTAAAATGAGCCAAGAAGAAAAAATTAGAAAAATCTTTGAGTGGGTGCATAAAATAGAGGCAACTGAAACCAAGAAAATTCTAGCGCCGGTAGCTATTTATCAGGGGCTTACAAGCAGTAAAGTAATAGAAAAATACAGAAGCGATCTTGCTAGGGTACTGCTTTTAGATGCCGGTGTGCCGAGTGTTAAGGTGACTACAAACAGTCAGCTCAGAGATCACAGTTGGTTATTGGTGTGTGTAAGTCAAGGTTGGTTTCATTTTGACGCAAAGCCGCATCCTCAGGGAAAAGAAATATTCGCATTCATGCTTTCAGACGGTAAGGTAAAGCAATATAGCAAAACACAGATATCGGAATATTATTCATATGACAAGAAAAAATACCCGCCGGTCAGTAAAAAAGCATATAGATTTAAGAAGAAGTAAAAAAGGGACGCAAGGAATCATTATGAATGTAGGTATTAAATCGTTATCGGGAATATTGCCCGAATATCATACGGAAGGTTCTGCGGGGCTTGATGTTAGAGCGTATATAGAAGGTGAAATATGTATAAAGCGTGGTAAAATTAGTATGGTGCATACGGGGCTTTTCTTTGATATCCCTAAGGGGTTTGAAATTCAGGTGAGAGCGAGGTCGGGTCTTGCTTCAAAGCATGGGATAGGCCTTGCCAACGGCGTTGGAACAATAGATAGTGATTATACGGGGGAGCTCATAATACCGCTTATAAATTTAGGCGAGGAAGATTATGTAGTAAAAAACAATGATAGGATTGCACAGATATTGCTTTCGAGGTGCGAGAGGATAAATTGGCAAGAACGTGAGGAGATAGATAAGGGCGAAGGAAGGCAAGATCAAGGTTTCGGGCATACCGGTATAGAATAGGGAGAGGTGTATGTTTAGTAAGAAGAAAAAAGATGATGTGTTTGTGAAGTTATCGGATTTATCGAAGAAGATACATAAAAGCGTGGTTTTTTTTGATGAATTTATAAATGATTTCGAAGACGTGGAAGAAAAAAGTTCCAAGATGAAAGAACTTGAGACAGAATGCGACCTTATGACTCATAAGGTGATAGAAGCTCTCAAAGAGAGCAAGGAAGTGTCTTGGCTTAAAACAGAAAGATATGAGCTTGTAAAGGTACTTGATAATATAGTTGACTATATAGAAGAGGTGGCAAATCGGTTATATGTGTTTGATGTAAAGGAAATAAGATCCGAAACCATGCAGCTCAGCAGGTATGTCGTTGAAGCTACAGAGGAGATAGAAGAGCTCTTTTCAAAGCTTTTAAACTATGGCGAATTTGAAGAAAAGAGTGTAAGAGAAAGTGTAATAAACATAAACCGAATAGAAAACGAGGGAGATGTCGTGTACAGGAGGGCGCTCGCAAGGCTGTTCAAAAACGAGAAGGATCCTATAGAGCTAATAAAGTGGAAGCATATTTTTGAACAACTCGAAAATAGCATAGATGCGTGCGAAGATGTAGCTAACATATTAGAGAGTGCAATGTTGTAGGAAATTAAGGGTATGAATTATAGACAGCAAAGAGAAAAACAGGAGGAAAGTTTATTCCATTTAGCTGTAAGAGCAAAAGAAAATAAGGGCAGGCACAGATCGGAAACGCCATGCGAATTTCGCACGGATTTTCAAAGGGACAGGGATAGGATCATCTATACGAAGGCTTTCAGAAGGCTTATGCATAAGACACAGGTGTTCATTCTGCAAGGAGATGAAGATCATCATAGAACTCGTCTTACGCACACTATAGAGGTTTCGCAGGTAGCAAGAACGATAGCTAGGGCGCTTAACATAAATGAAGATCTGACAGAAGCGATAGCTTACGGACACGACCTCGGGCATACTCCCTTCGGGCATAGCGGAGAAGCTATAATAGACAGCTTGCATCCGGAGGGATTTAAGCATGCGAAGCAGAGCCTTAAGGTAGTGGATGTTATAGAGAGACACGGTGATCATGAAGGATTAAATCTTACAGATGAAGTACGGGATGGCATAGTGCACCATAATGGGCAGTTGGATCCATATACTTTAGAGGGTCAGATTGTAAAAATAAGTGATAGGATTGCGTATTTGAATCATGATATAGATGATGCCCTTCGTAGCGGAGTAATACAAAATGACGATATACCTAAGGAAATAGTCCGCTTTTTTGGTGCTACTCACGGTCAGCGTATGAATGCAATGGTAAAGGACGTAATAGAAAACAGTCTGGGTAAATCTAAGGTGTCGCCGAGCGCTAAAGGTCAGGAAATGATATTGAGACTTAGAAAGTTCATGTTTGAAAGGGTGTATTTATCTGAAAAGGTAAAGGCGGTTGAAAAGGAACTCAATATAAAAGAGGTCATAACATTTTTGTATAAATATTTTATAGACAATCCATTTGATATACCTGAAGATATGAGGTGGCTTTTAGATATCCAAAGCAAAGAAGAGACGGCTAAAGATTACGTAGCGGGAATGACGGACAGATACGCATTATCACTGTATAATAAGCTGGCACGGTAGGTAACGTGTAAGGATAAAAAATGGCAAGTGAAACGGTAGATAAAATCAAAAGCGGTTGCAATATAGTCGACGTTATAGGTAAGGAAGTTAAGCTGAAAAGGGAAGGAGCCAATTATTCGGGGCTCTGTCCATTTCATGGCGAAAAGACAGCTTCATTTAAGGTATCCGAGCAGAAGCAGTTCTTCAAATGTTTCGGCTGTGGAGAATCCGGCGATGTTATCGCATTTGTTATGAAATATTATCACTTGGATTTCATGGAAGCCGTAAAGAAGCTGGCAGATGAATATTCAATAGCCATAGATGAAGGTTCATTTAGAAAAGGCATATCAAAAGCCAAGTATTACGACCTCACCAAGAAGGTAGCAAAACAATTTGTAACAAATCTTTTTTCAGGCAGCGGATCTTCGGCGAAGGCCTACCTTCTCAAAAGAGGCGTCGATGAGCAAACGATGGCTAAATTTGGTATGGGATTCGCTTTAAACGATTGGGCAAATATATTAAATAGTCTTGAAGATGACGAAAAGGTCACTGCGCTTCAGCTTGGCATCATAGGATCAAAACAAAATAGAAGCTATGATAAGTTCGTAAACAGGGTGATATTTCCCATCATAGATTTAAACAGGCATGTCATAGGTTTTGGAGGAAGAACGCTTACGGACGATAAGAGACCTAAATACCTTAATTCCAGCGATTCAGCTATTTTTCATAAAAAGGATCACCTGTACGGATTAAACATTGCTGCGGATAATATACGAAAGAAGGACAGGGCGGTACTGGTTGAAGGCTATATGGACGTTGTGAGCATGCATCAAGCAGGGATAGATGAAGCCGTTGCATCTCTCGGGACCGCACTTACGGAAGAACAGGTGAAACTCCTTAAAAGATTTACGCGAAATATAGTTCTTTCATACGATTCGGATGCAGCCGGTAAGCAGGCGACATTTAGAGCGATCCAAAGAATAGTAAAGCAGGGGCTCAGCCCGAGAGTGGTGGATCTTGGGGCTTATAAGGATCCTGATGAGTTAATTACAGAGGAAGGCAGAGATGCATATTTAGCTAAACTTGATAACAGCATTGCATACATAGATTTTGTGATGGATTATATAGAAGGCATGCATGATGATTCACTTCAGGGAAAAAGAGATGCCAAGGAAGACATAATAGAGTTTCTGACGGTAGCCGATGATATGGAAATAGCGGAAATCGGCAAAAAGATAAGCGAAAGATTCAACATGGATGAAGACAGCCTTATTTCCAAGGTTAGAAACGCTAAAAGGAATGTTAATCACCCTAGACGGGAAAACGCCAATAAAGGCGCATCGGAGCGGATGCAAAACAGGAAGAAAAAGTATGTTGAAGCAGGCGCAATAGCATTATGTATGTCCGGCAAGAAGTATTTGGGAAAAATAGTTTCGTCAAGCATGAATTTTTTTACCGAAAACGGGTATCATATACTAGAAGTATTGAAGAAATTTAATGATAGCTATGACGGCGGCGGAGATTATAGAGAGGATCTTTTGGCTGCATGCTCTGTTTTACCGCAGGAAGATTACGAGTATTTACAAAAAGTGATTGATAACATAAAGATAGGTGATCCTGAGATCTTTTGGGAGCATTTAAAAATACAGAAAGCATTGTATATATTGGAAGACAAACACAGAGAATACATGTTGGAATTGGAGTTGCTGGAAGGAGATAAAAGCAAGGCCTATGATGAAAAAGCAAGGGAAATCAACATGAAACTGACTAATATAACAAAAGATAGAAATAAGCTTATAGCAATCGCTAAAGGATATATAAACAATTAGTCATGCATGAGGAGGATAAAATGCCAAAAGACGAAAATCCGGGTCAAGATATCGATGTTGAGATTACAGAGGATTTAGAAGCCGAATTAGCAGAACTCGCCGCTACCTTGGCAGAGGATGAGAGCGTGGATATAGATCTTGATGGAGATCTCGGCGTTGCCATGTTTAAAAAAGTGGACCTTGCATTAAAATCAGGGAAACTTAAGACGGAAGAAGGTAAATTACCGATAAAGTCCATCTATACGCTTTGCGATGAAATTCCCTTCGATGAAAACGATGTGGAATGTATGTATGAACTGCTTAAAGAAAACGGTATAGGAATTAAGGAATTCGAAGCGGCGGAAGAAAACATCGCAAAGAACGGTGAAAGAGCGGACAAGGTAGTAGATATAAGACGAATAGTAAGAACATCCATAGGCATAGACGATCCTGTCAAGATGTACCTTAAGGAGATCGGGCAGGTACCGCTCCTAACAAGGGAAGAAGAAAAAATATTAGCTACTCAGGTAAAGCATGCGCTTGCAAAGCAAAATGAAATAAGAGAAAGACTTGAAAGATTAAAAGAAGGATCTGCAACATATAAAAAGGAAATGAAACTTCTTGATGAATACAAGCAGGATTACAATAAGGCGATGCATCAGCTTTGTGAAGCCAATTTAAGGCTTGTTGTGAGTATTGCCAAGAACCACAAGGACAGAGGAATGCACTTCCTCGATCTTATTCAGGAAGGAAATTTGGGGCTTATGAAAGCCGTCGACAAGTTTGACGTAGACCGTAATTTCAAATTCAGTACCTATGCGACGTGGTGGATAAGGCAGGCCATAACAAGAGCCATAGCGGATCAAGCCAGAACAATCAGAATACCTGTACATATGGTGGAAACCATACATAAATTGACGAGGATATCGAGGACTTTATTACAGGAACTCGGTAGAGAGCCTAAGCCTGAAGAAATAGCCAAGGAAATGGATATAACCACGGAAAAGGTAAGGGATATACTCAGAATTTCACAAGAACCCGTTTCCTTGGAAAAACCTATAGGTGAGGAGGAAGACAGCCATCTTGGAGATTTTATCCCGGATACGGAAGTTCCATCACCGCTAGATGTGGCCTTCTCTTCCATGCTGAGAGACGAGCTTTTAGAGGTTTTAAATACCTTGGGAGAGAGAGAGAGGAACGTACTTAAATTGCGTTTTGGGCTGGTAGATGGAAAGCAACGTACGCTTGAGGAAGTAGGAAAGCAGTTTGACGTTACAAGGGAAAGAATAAGGCAGATAGAGTCAAAGGCGATAAGAAAGTTAAAACATCCGAATATGAGCAAAAAACTGAGGGATTATATAGATTAGATGGAATTACCATACAGGCTTAAAATAATTGCGGATGCCGTGCAGGAGGGCAAGGAGCTGATAAAGCGGGTTACGCCGGAAAGCAAAGGAATAACACTCTTAGACATAGGCACGGATCATGCATATTTACCGATATATTTATTTAAAAGGGGGTACGCCGGCAGGTGCATTCTCGCAGATCTCAGAGAAGGCCCTTTAAATAATGCAAAGATAAACTGGGAAAAGAATGTAGGCACCGTAGCGGATGCAAGGCAAGGTAACGGGCTTTCCGTGATATCCGAAGGAGAAGCTGATATAATTACGATATCCGGAATGGGTGGAATAGAAATCGCAGCTATTATAGAAGCCGGGTATTCTAAACTTAAAACGGGTCAGGTGCTCATAGTACAACCGCAATCAAAATTCGGGATAGCTAGAAAAAGCATTTTAAGCCATGGAATGGCGATAATATCTGAAAAATTATCGTTCGAAAAAGAAAATATAACACCGGTTATTCTAGCGTATCTAGGTAAGGGCGGTTACGTTGAAAAGGCCGCTTTACAGAACGATACTTGCATCAGAGTAGCTCCTACAGATTTCGGATATGAGTTACCGCCGTGGTACTTTGAGGATGAATCGTTTTTACCTGCAATAGAACTCGAAAAGAAGAAGAATATTGCAATAATGGAGAGCATAGAAGGATCGAAACGAAAGTCCGGCGTTAAGATGGAGGAAGCATATAGAGCTTCGAAGCAAAAAAACGATTATATAAATGAGAATATGGGTAGCCATATGAAAGAGAAGGTGTTATGAAGATAAACGAAATAGCAAAGCTCATAGAGAGGAATTTCCCGTTATCGCTTGCAGAGCCATGGGATCATTGCGGAATCCAGATAGGTGCATGCGATGAGATAAACAGCGTCTACGTGGCTCTTGATATTACACCGGAAGTAGCTGATGATGCAATTTCAAAAGATGTGGATCTCATAGTTTCGCATCATCCTGTTATCTTTGAGCCTGTGGATAGAATTCTTAAAGAAAGCGTAGTGATGAAGCTCATAAAGGCAGGCATTTCCGTCTACACCACACACACGCCGTTCGACATCGGTGATGGCGGAAATAACGATTATTTTATAAAAATCATCGGACTGCCGGTAGGTGAACCCCTAAAGTGCACTAAAGACGGTGTGCGGGGAGAATTAGGGCGAATCGTTCTGCTTCAGGAACCGATTAGTATTGAAGAGATGCTGCAAAAGGTAAAACAAATTTCGGGTACGGTGCATGCCGTAAGCGGAGATATCAACAGAAAGGTTAGGAAAATCGGTATATGTACAGGAGCCGGCGCCGAGCTGATCGAGCCCGCACGTTTAGAAAACGATTGTGAACTTTTTATAACGGGAGATATCAAGTATCATCAGGCTCAGGATGCGCTTGCGATGGGGCTTTCGCTTATAGATGCCACGCATTATCATATGGAAAAATTGTTCATTGAAAACATGGCAGGTTATTTAAGAGACAATATGCAGGCGATGCAGGAAGACGTTAAAATTTACGAAAGCACGGTGAATATTGATCCGTTGATTATACGTTAAAATTTGTGTTATTATATTTTGGTAAGAAAATTGATAAAAAGGTAAGCTGGATAATCGCATGCTTTAGCATGAGGAAAGTCCGGGCTTCACAGAGCAGGATGCCAGATAACGTCTGGCGTGGGTAACCATAGGGAAAGTGCAACAGAAAATATTCCGCCGAAACAGTAAGGCTGTGGTAAGGTTGAAATGGCGAGGTAAGAGCTCACCGGCAATATAGTAATATATTGGCCTTGTAAACCCCATCTGAAGCAAGATCAAAATGGGCAGTAAGAATAGTTGCTCGCTATTCGCCCGGTGTGGTGGATCGCATGAACACATCAGCGATGGTGTGTCTAGATAGATGATTATCAAATACAGAACCCGGCTTATGGCTTGCCTTTTATTATTTTAGGAGGATTTATGCATGAAAAAATGGCTGAGTGGCCTATTAAAAAGCTGGTAATTTCAATGTCCGGACCTGCCGTCATCTCGATGACGGTGCAAGGATTATACAATGTCGTGGACGGTTTCTTTTTGGCAAGGTTAGGGCAGAGCGTTATAACCGCTATAGCAATTGCCATACCGTTTTTTTATATAGTCTTTTGTATAGGCATCGCACTTGGAATAGGTGCAAATTCGCTTATTTCGAGAAGGCTGGGTGCTAAAAAAATACAAGAGGCGGGGGAAGTCGTAGAAGTTACGCTTCTAATTACCTGCATACTTGGAATAATTGCAACCATAGGCGGGGTAGTCTTTTCAGCTGAATTCATATCCATATTTACTGCGGACAGCAAGGTGATAGCGGCAGGAAGTGAATATATTTCAGCGCTTTCATGGTTTTTCATACCGATTCTCGGTGCCATCACAACGGAAAAGATGATTCAGGCTACGGGCGAAATGAAATTTCCCATGTATACGAGTGTACTGGGAGGAGTTATAAATATGATTCTTGATCCCATACTCATATTCGGACTGTGGGGAGCGCCTAAGATGGGCATAATCGGAGCTTCGGTAGCATCGGGAATCGGAGTGCTTGTGATGGTGGTTTTGAATTTATACAAGTTATATGTCAGCGAAAAGACTTTGAATATACATTTCAGTAAAAAACTGTCGCTCAAGACTGCAGGAAGCATATTGAGCATAGGGATACCTACATTTTTTATGCAGGCACTCGTGTCGATAGCCATGATGTATATGGCGTACATGCTTGCAAAGGAGCAGGCTGCCGTAGCCGTCCTTGGGATATATTCAAGGATAAATCAATTTATAGTATTGCCGGTGGTCGGAGTAGCGCAGGGAACCATGCCTATACTGGGCTATTCCTATGGAGCACGAAATCAAAAAAGATTTACTCACACCTTCAATGTCACGTGGCTGTCCATCACGACATTCATGCTGGTTTGTTTGGTGCTTCTTGAAATTTTTGCAACGCCGGTACTCAAAGTGTTCAATGCAAGTCCTGCGATGCTTGAGATAGGCCCTAGGATATTCAGGATTATAGCGCTGTCATTCATCTTCATGGGCACGGCCTTTACCGTAAACACTGCATTTTTTGCCATAGGAAAAGCCAGACAGGCGTTGTTTGCTTCGGCATTAAGGCAACTTATTGGCGTGGTGGGAGCGGCGTTCATTCTCATAAAATTTTTCGGAATATATTATATATGGTGGGCATATCCGATCGCCGAGGTATTGGCTTTCATATACGTTGCAGTCACCTGCGCGAAGATATATAAAAACGAGATATTAAAACTCAGCGAAGTGGAATTGAGAGTATAGCGGGCAGGTTGTTGTATAGGCACAAATAATATGTCCGGGGAACTAAAAAGCCTAATATAATTTATTTTATATTACAAAAGAATCCGGAATAATTGACACTAAAGATTGCTGGTGATATAGTAGTTCATGGTAACTTAATTCTTTTACATAAAAGGAGAAGAATAAAATGGCAAAACTTGTTCAGCAATACATCGATATTGCAAAGAAGAGAAATCCGGGTGAAGAGGAATTCATTCAGACTATTGAGGAAGTACTTACTTCATTAGAGCCGGTTCTTGAAAAGAACCCTAAGTACATCGAAGCAGGCGTACTTGACAGATTGATTGAGCCTGAAAGAATGATCAGCTTCAGAGTACCTTGGGTAGACGACAACGGCAAGGTGCAGGTAAACCGTGGATACAGATGCGAGTTCAACAGTGCAATAGGGCCTTACAAGGGCGGACTTAGGCTTGCAGCTAACGTTTATCCCGGCATCATCAAATTCTTGGGATTTGAGCAGATATTCAAAAACAGCCTTACAGGACTTCCTATCGGAGGAGGTAAAGGTGGTGCAGACTTCGATCCTAACGGAAAGAGCGATGCGGAAGTTATGAGATTCTGCCAGTCATTCATAACAGAGCTTTACAGACACATCGGACCGTCAACTGACGTTCCTGCCGGAGACATCGGTGTAGGTGCAAGAGAAATCGGTTATATGTTTGGACAGTACAAGAGAATCGTAAATAAATTTGAAGGTGTGCTAACAGGAAAAGGTCTTGACTGGGGCGGACTACATGGACGTACGGAAGCTACAGGATATGGAATTGTATACTTCGCTGAATGTATGCTAAAGGCACACGGCGAAGATTTCAAGGGTAAGAAAGTAGCTATTTCAGGATTCGGTAACGTATCTTGGGGTACGGCAAGCAAGCTTGAAGAGCTTGGTGCTATTCCTATTACAATTTCAGGTCCGGACGGATACATCTTGGATGAAGAGGGTGTACTTGGTGAAAAGATCGATTATCTTCTAGAGCTAAGAGCATCCGGCAAGAACATTTGTAAGCCATACGCTGATAAATTCAAGTCTGCTAAATTCATTGAAGGTAAGAAGCCTTGGGAAGTTAAGGCTGATATGTACATCCCATGTGCTACTCAGAACGAGATATTGATAGACGATGCCAAGGCAATCGTTGCAAGCGGAGCTAAGTATGTTTGTGAAGGTTCAAACATGTCTTCTTCAAACGAAGCTATTGAATACATGTTGAATAACGGCATCATCCTAGGACCGTCAAAGGCTGCAAATGCAGGCGGTGTAGCTTGTTCTTGCATAGAGATGGGACAGAACAGCGGAAAGACAGTATTCAAACCTGAACAGGTTCACGCTCAGCTAAAGGATATCATGGTGAATATCCACGATGCGGCTAAGAACGCAGCGGAAGAGTATGGATACGGATACAACCTTGTAGCAGGAGCAAATATAGCAGGCTTCTTGAAGGTTGCAGATTCCATGATCGCACAGGGTTGTGTATAGACTGAGCTGATTAAGCAGGTTAAAACAAACAGCATATTAAAAGAGGGGCTCCGCCCCTCTTTTTGCAACCGGATTTAATTTATTTTTTTACCGATCACTACAAAACGTCCTTCGTCAGCGTGGTATGAACAGGTGGATAGCGTTACCAATTGTTCTCCCCAGTGCGCCGTTGTGCCGGTGTCTATTAAGGAGAGCGCTTTGCACATTCTCACATACTTGTTAAATCTCTTAGGATTCGTGATGGAAGGGTAGTTGTAGTATTTAAATTGTTTCGATTTTCTCGAGTAAACTTGACTTTTAAATATTGCGATTATTCTGTAGGTTCCGGTTATCTCTTTTTTACCTCTAAGCTCATTAAAAGAAAACACTGTGTGTTCCCTATAAAAATTAACATCTTCGTATTTTAGCAGATTGTTGAACATCGTATCGGTTTTCATATTATGTGCGTGGATCAAGTAGTTTTTTGACTTCCCTAATGTACTTGCGGCATCTAAAAACGGGGTGCCCGAGAGAGAATATTTCTTCTCAAAATTTCGGCGAAGGTAGTATTGCGGATCGTTTGGAGTTTGCATAACGGGATAATCGATTTTGGTGCCTTTAATTTTGATTCTGCCTACCAGATCTTTATTTTTCTTTTTGAGCTGCTTGAGTTCATATTGATTATTGGTTTTCAGATCATCAAATTCTTTTTCAGACAGATAGCTGTCACCGTAATGATATATTAATTTGCCTGCTGAAAATAAAAATATTCCTGCAACTATTATATAAATGATTCTAGTGAATATTTTCGCCTTCATTTTTAAGTTTCTCCCTTTTTTAATACTGGGCTGAGCCGCATGGATTTATTGGTTATTATACTAATGTAAAACGGCAAAGTCAAAAATTGTTGTTAGCCACAAATGATTATTTTGCACAATGAAATTTATCGAAATGATTTTTGTAAATTGCAAAAAAAAATTGATAGCGATTTGTATAAATGATAGAATGAAATGTAAGATTTAAAAAGAAAATTGTTGACAGGAAAGGGAAGACATTGGCATTAACCGCTACAGAAAAGTTCAACATAAAACAAGTACAAGAACAGCAGCGTTTAAATATTGAAAAGGAAAATAAAACTGCGTTTCGCAAAGCATCTAATATGCCGAATTACAGGGCGTATTTGTCCGGATCGCTTTTATTTATGACATTGATGATGTCTGTTTTCCATGTATTTCCTGAGCTTATGAGCAGGGGATATCTTGCGAGCAACGTGTTTTTTGCAGCGCTGGGATTTACGTTATGCGATTACAGTTTTAACGTGCATTCGGTGAAACTGCAAAAGCAGATCAGAGAACTTAAAAAGCAAATCGTATCATTGATTTTCCCCGTGGTCTTTGTAGCATCCGTTGTAGGTTTGTTTTCCGCAATAGTCGGGAACGGTCTTGACATAAATGTAAGGGGAGCGTATTTTTCTACGGTATCCATGTCCAACAATATATGGCAGATGATATCGGGCAATGCATACATGGATTCGGCTGCGCTTAAGAGCCCTCTCTCCAATTTTTGGTTGGTGGCGATAGCTTTCCAATTCTTGTTGCTATTTAAGGGTATGAAATACTTGGCGAGCAAGGTTTCTCGTAAAGCAAAATATGATGCCAGAAAAGCGATGATGAGGATTTCATCCATAGTAGCTGCGGCTTCGGTCTTGATATACGTAGGTGCTTTGGTTTACGGGGTTAGCAAGGATAAGACCTTATTCAGCATAGATGTTAAAGTCCTTGCCTTTGCAGGAGGGATCACGGCGGCACTCGCTGTTCCAAGGCGCTTAGATATGGATAAGTATGAAGCTTCTGATAACGGCAAACTGAAGAATAACATCTGTATGGGCTGCATGCTTGCAGCATTAGTCGGGATGGTTTTAATCCCTGTCACCCAAAGTAAATTTGCGGAAGTTGTTATACCCGTTATCTATGGGGTGGTTTCGATTGCGCTTATGGCGTTCGTGTATAAAAATGGCAGCCAATTAATTAATATCATGAGCAATAAATATCTAAATATAATAGCTAAGAGAAGCTTTGCGTTTTATCTGTGGCACTATCCTGCGGTGGTAATCACGAAGAATTTCATGGGTAATGTTCGTATGCCGTATGTTTTTATGTTTGTGATACAGCTTATTATTGCAATAGTAATGGCGGAGCTTACCTATGTGTTATTCAAAAATGTAAAACAGACCAATGTCGTGAAGTTAAAACGAAGCAGATTTAAGGTAAATAGAGTAGCGTTTGCAAGGATCGGAACAATACTGCTCGCAGTCATAACTGCAGGGGTGCTTGCATACACGGGACCTTCTAAAGCGGCGACCGCATATGAAAAAGAACTTAACAACAGTTTAGCTACTGCCAAAAAAATAAGTGAAGAGCAGAATGCGAAGATGAACAAAGAGACTGCAAAAAAAGAGGATATTAAGAAAAAACAATATAGAAAGAAGCTGGATGCCGAGGATGCGGAACTTGAAAAAATAGGGAAATACAAAGGTAAGGTGACATTTATAGGGGATAGATTGTTCTTGACAAGCGCAGCTGCCATGCAAAGAATTTTCCCTAATATGAATATTGAAAGTAGCAAGGACATGACCGTATCATCGGCAATTTCTTCATGTAAGAAGCTTGAATCCGCAAAGAGATTAAAGGATCCCGTGGTTATAGCGCTTGGTAATAGTGAAAGTCTCAGTCAAGCTCAGATGGAAAAATTGCTTGCAAATTTTGGAAGGAGAACGATTTATTTGGTTAATAACAGTTCTGCGCAGTCTTTCGAAAGGAGCAACAACAACTTGCTAAAGACGCTTGCGGCAAATGATACCAATATTCATTTGATAAATTGGTATGAATATGCCAAAGACCGTAGGGAATGTTTAAATGCAGATAATGTAACTACTACAAGAAAGGGTTCGGATAGGCTTGCAAGAAAGATAGCCCTTGAGATAATAAGTAGAGCTAATTGAGAGTGAGTGCATCATATTAAATAAAATTTATGGAGGTAGCATGAAAAGAGTAATAGGAACAGCATCAATGGGGCTCAGGGCTCCTATCATTAAAAAAGGTGATGATGTGGGCAAAGCTGTAATCGGCACAATAAAGGCGGCGATAGATAATGGAGAAATTACTCCTAGAGATAGAGATATAGTAGGTGTTACGGAAACGATAGTAGCAAAGGGTGAAGCAAATTATGCCGGCATTTCAGATATAGCAAAAGATGTAGCGACAAAGTTTTCAGGAGATGAAATAGGCATATTATTTCCGATACTTAGCAGGAACAGGTTTGCGATATGCTTACGAGGAATTGCAAAGCCGTTTAAAAAGGTTTATTTGCAACTTTCATTCCCTTCAGATGAAGTCGGGAACTCCCTTGTGCCTGATTTTAAAGAAGCGGTTGTAGATAACAGCAGCGTTTTCACGGAAAAGGAGTTTATAGAAAAATACGGGCAGCCGAAGCATCCGTTTACAGGTGTAAATTATCTTGAATACTACAGAAATCTCATCAAGGAAATTGGTGCGGATGTTGAAATAATCATTTCAAACGATCCTAAGGCGATAGCTCAAAAGGTAAAGAATGTCATAGTTGCGACCACTCATACAAGGAAGGTGTTGACCGACTATTTGAATGCGGAGAAAGGTGTTAAGGCTATTTCACTTGACATGATAATGACAAAATCCATAGACGGTAGCGGCTATAACGAAAGGTATGGGCTTTTAGGATCCAATAAGTCTACTGAAGATATGGTAAAATTGTTCCCGAGAGATGCTAAAAGCTTTGCAGATAAGTTGAGTGATGAGTTAACTGCGGTTACGGGGAAAAAGATAGAGGTGCTCGTGTATGGTGACGGGGCGTTTAAAGATCCTCAAGGCAGAATTTGGGAGCTTGCAGATCCTGTAGTTTCTCCGGGATTTACAGACGGGCTTATAGGTACTCCTAATGAGCTCAAGCTTAAGTACATCGTGGACAATGAGCTCGGTGCATTGGATGGCGAGGAATTGGAGTCTGCAATGAAGGATGCCATTTCCGAAAAGGATATCGACTTGCTTGGTAGCATGGCGTCTGAAGGCACAACACCAAGACAGTATACGGATCTCATAGGGTCTCTTTGTGATTTGACATCCGGCAGCGGAGACAAGGGTACGCCGATTGTGTATATTCAGGGCTATTTCGACAACTATACGACGGATAACTGAAATGTTTAGCAATCTAAAGGGCAGTATCAAATAAAGGTTGTTTTGCGATTAAAATGTTTACCATCAACTGTTCTTTCGCGAAGTCATGCTAAAATTGTAATGTGGTAAAACATATGTGACAAAAATAAATAAATTAGAGAGAGGACATTTGATACAACGGTTTCGACCCAAAAACTGTATCAGGTTGTATCAGAATACTTCTTAAAGTGTAACATATGTCTTGATAACTAAGAGAGAAAGTATGCGAAAAGTGGCGGTGTGTTTGATTTTGCTGTAGCTGTTGTGTTAGAATTTATAATGCTTGTTTATTGAGACCGAAACGGATCCGATGTGATTTTAGTAGGTAGAAAGGAAAGATATGAGTTCATATGTTCAAAAACCTCACGAGGTAGAAAGAAAATGGTATCTTGTTGATGCAACGGACAAGACATTAGGAAGGCTTAGCTCAAAGATTGCAAGCATGCTGAGAGGAAAGCACAAGCCTATTTTTACACCGCACGTTGACTGCGGAGATTATGTGGTTGTTATCCATGCGGAAAAGGTGAAGGTAACAGGAAAGAAATTAGAGGATAAAGAGTACAAGCGTCATAGTGGATATCCCGGCGGATTGAAGACCGTTACCCTTGAAAAAATGCTTGAAGAAAAACCTGAAGATGTTATGATTCATGCAGTGAAAGGAATGCTGCCTAAGGGAAAATTAGGAAGGCAGATGCTTAAAAAATTAAGGGTGTACAAGGGAGCTGAGCACGATCATAGTGCACAGAAACCTGAGAAGTTGGAAATTTAAAGGAGGATATAAATGGCAAAGGTACAGTATAGAGGCACAGGTCGCAGGAAGTCTTCCGTTGCAAGGGTAAGATTGATAAAAGGCAAGGGGAATATAACTGTAAATGATAAGAAGCTTGAAGAATATTTCCCAATGGAGATAATTTCAAGAGAAGCAAAAAGACCTTTCGAGGTTGCAGGCTGCGAAGGCAAGTTCGATGTAATTGCGAAGGTTCATGGTGGCGGAATGACAGGCCAAGCCGGAGCTTTGAGGCACGGCATATCAAGAGCTCTTTGTGAAGCGGATAGAGAAGCATACAGAGCATCATTGAAATCGGCAGGCTTTTTGACAAGAGATGCCAGAGCAAAAGAACGTAAAAAGTACGGGCTTAAAAAAGCCAGAAAGGCAAGCCAATTCTCTAAGAGATAACACTTGTTTAAATAACTTACTAAAAGAGGGCGCATATGCGCCCTCTTTAATTAGGGATGAAAAAAAGTAAAAGTACACGTTGATTATATTCGTCAATAAATTAGATGAGGTAAAATTGGTTATGTTTTGACATGCAAATTTTCGAGTGGTACAATTAGCGACAAGCTGGGAGTGGAATTTTAATGAAAGGGATAATAATAGGCTAGATTATGTTAAAACAGGAAACTAAGAAAAATTCTAGAGGTAAAAAGATTCTCATATTTTGTCTTGTGTTGATACTGTTAATAGGGGCGGTTGTTTCTGTAAAGATTATAAATCATAATAAGAACATCAAGGATTTAATGTCTCGTGATATAGGTTCTTTTGAAAGTAGTGTTTCTGCAACCGGGGAGGAGCAAGGGTTCAGATTGAGTTTATATGATAAAGATATTGATACAAAATATTATAAAAAAGAGTGGAATTTAGATTTGAACCCGAAACAAAATAATTTTGTTTACAAAGACGGCTTGGAGATGAATGGGACGAAAATAACCGCAGGAACTTGGGAAAGAGACGATGATGGAGATTATAAGTTATACGTGGGTGGCAAAATATATGCGTATATAATAGAAAAACCAAGAACCTGTGGCGTTGTAAAAAGAAAGCCTGATTATTTTTTCATTTTTGCTAAAAATAGTAAAAAGTATAAGGTAAATAAGCCGGAAAATAATCTCTGGTATTACAGCAAGGTAGAAAAGTAATTATGTTGTAAATGCAAATTAGATTAGAGTTAAATAAAGTGTAGGGATAGGATGCGAGGAGGTTTACGTGCAGAAAATAATTGAAAAGTTTTATAACGGCAAGCAGGCAATAGTTTCATCTGTTACAAAGAAAACGGTGTTTGTTTCATTTGCGGCTGTTTTGCCATGGGTATACTACATATTTGTAACGGTGATTATATTTTTAAATAATGCAGGTTCGGGTAGAAGCCTTTCTATTGATGTAAGTAAAAGTTGTTCTTTAGTAGAGTGGTTAGCATATTTAATTTCACCGCTTGCAGGGATGCCTTTCTATACGGCTTTAGCCTTTTTTGCAGTATTGATTTTCTTGAAAAATCCATTTGTTAAAATTCTAATGGGGATCTTATATGTTTACTCGTTATTAATACAATCGGTAGTAATAATGGGGATGACATATGTTTATGAAATTTTGTATCTGGCAGTGCCGCATTTAGTTATATTATTGGCAGGTATCTTTATAGCAGTAAAGCTTAAATTGTATGAGCGTAGTAAATCGTTAAATTAATGCATAACAGTAAAATCATAAATTATTATTGAGCATTAGAATGAATATGGTAGCAAGGTAAGAAAGTTACATATAGGTGATAAAGTGTACGTATGTGATAGTAAAAAACAAAATTTATGTTTTTTACCAATAAAAACCGGATTATATTTGCTTCCTGTTGCAATATATTATAGCATGCCTACGGAGTTGTATTTTTAAAATCAGAAAGGAGAGATTGAAAGCAAGAAGGATAGCTTGGGTTATGCGTGCATGGCTTTTTATTAAGACAAGACGCATATCGAAATCAGGGGGATGGTTTTCATGCAGAAGATAATCAAAAAAATATATAAATGCAGACAAGCGATTCAAGGAGTAAAACACAAAAAAATATTATTTGTTTTCTTTACTTTTGTGTTACCTTGTGCATATTATTTGGTTTTAATTGGATATTTTGGGCTTATGGGTTTGAACGAAGATGATCTTCCTGAAATATATACTACACTTATAACATCACCTTTTTTTATTGTCCCTTTTTACGTCGCATTAGCTTTTTTTTCTATCGTGATTTTTCTGAAAAATATATTTGTTAAAATTTTGATGGGATTGTTGTATATTGTAGCATTGCTATTCCAGTCTGTAGTAACAGTGGGGATGATATATGAATATGAAATTTTATATCTGGCAGTACCGCACTTGCTTATAATAGTGGCGGGGGTATTTATAGCTGTAAAGTTGAAAACATATAAGGAAAATAAGGTGAGAGGTTCGCTTGAAAAGCACCTTTATTAAAGGTGAGGTTGATTTTTATTTTATAAATTGGGAGTAAAACCAAGGTAAATGACAAGCAGCTGATAAAAAATCAGATTTGCGATATCGAAAGCGAAATAAATTTTTATACCATCCAGCTTTCAATTTGTGTTTTGATATTATTAAGGTCTTGGTTGTTCGGGTGACCTTTTGCAATGCCACCGATTTTAGCCAGCAAACCATATGTGTCGTAGCCTCGACACCAACAATTACCAATATACTTTCCGCCCTTGTCTACAATGTATTTGCTTGTTTTTTTCGAAAAATCCATATACCTGAAACCGCAAGTATATAGTATTCCTATTTCTTTATTACTAATATCTGCGCTTTCCAGCCACTCAAGTATCCTTTTATGAAGCTTGTTGTAATAAATGCCCGAAGCAAGAATAATTAAGTCAAATTCTTTTAAATCTAAATTGCTTGTGTCTTGCAATTTGCAAACCTCAATCGGCAGCTGCTTCGAAATATAATTTACTACTTTTTCTGTATTCTTATGATGAACGGATTCATAAATTATTATTGTCTTTTTCATATCAACTATCCTCCTCAATACTGCAAACGTTGTTTACAACATTTCGATATTTTTTCGTGAACATCATTCTTCTCAACACTGCAAATACTGTTTACAACATTTCGATATTTTCTCCACGGAGAGATTTATACCATCCTTTTCAACACCGTAAACGTTGTTTATTATCGCATCACATTAATGATGTATAATGATATCATGCAAATAGCGAAGAGAGGAGGACGTTTTAAAAGAAGTGGGCGTAATGAAAACGCATGATAATACAAGGTTGGCTGCGTTTTGGGCTTTGTATAATATAGAAAAGGGCAAGTATTCGAATGCCTCGATAGAGGAAAGCACGAAGGGGCTCTCGGTTAAGGAAGTGGCATTTGTAAGGGAGCTTGTCTTCGGTGCGCTTAAATTAAATATCAAACTGGATTATGCTATAAATTACCTCAAGGATAAGAAGGCTCGAATAAAACTCAAAGACAGAATACTTTTAAGGCTTGGGCTATATCAACTGGATTACATGGACTCGGTGCCGGACTATGCCGCCGTGAATGAAACGATTGCAATTGCCAAGAAGCTTGTGAAAAACAAGGTTGGTTTAATAAATGCGATTTTAAGAGGCTATATTAGGAAAAGACAAGAGATAGAAGATAGCATAGATGATTTACCATACATTGAAAGGCTGGTGGTGCGGTACTCATACCCCACATGGTTTGTGCAGGAAGTTTTAAATGATGAAGTAAATAGTTCTTGTAACAAAAAAGTTCCTATGAATTTGTTTAAGCAGGAAGCAGAAGATAAGGAGACTATTTCCGTTGCACGTAAAAGGAATTTATCTTCAAGTACATGGTTTGCTCGTAAAGCCATAAACGGGGTAGAAGTGAGTGGTGGAGCTTCAGATTATGGGGCTATAATCTATGGCAATACGGATGATGAAGTTGTAGATAAAAAGTTAATTAGGAAAGTAGAGAATATATTGCGAGCCGGCAATGAAAAAGCTCTGCTGTGTATCAGAACAAACCTTAAAAAGATAACGAGGGAAGAACTTGTAGAGAAAATTAATGAGCTCGGGATTGAGGCGCTTCCCGGTAGGGCTGAAGGCGCAATCAACGTAAGGGGGAGCGGTATTTTCGATACGGAGCTTTATAAAAAGGGATATTTCAGCGTGCAGGATGAGTCATCGCAGCTGGCTATAGAGGCTTTGGATATTAAGGACTGTAAGGTTCTTGACCTTTGCTGCGGAAGAGGCGGGAAAACATTTGCTATCATCGAGCAATGCAAAAACGTTGAAGTAATATCGATGGATAAATATGAACATAAGATATTGCAGCTGAAAGATGAGGCGGGAAGGCTTGGGCACAAGGTGAATATCGGCGTGAATGATTTATTTGACGGGAATAATTTAGATAAACATTGGCGCCTATATGATACAATTAAATATGTGATTTTAGATGTTCCCTGTACGGGAAGCGGTACCGTAAGGCGAAGACCTGAAATAAAATATGCAGGAGGGGATACTAAGCTTACCGACCTTGTAAAATTACAGAGGACATTGCTGGATCGAGGATCGGAACTTACGAATGACGAAGATCACTTAGTATATATGACTTGCTCAATATTTCAAAAGGAGAACATGGACAACATAGATGCTTTTTTAAAAAAGCATAGCGAATTTAAATTATTGCAATACAGGCAGTACACGCCGGAGGAAGACGGAACGGACGGATTTTTCTTTGCAGACCTGAAAAGAGGTAGCTGATGGATGTGGGATATTATAACGACATTGGGAAGAGAAGAAACAGCAATGAAGATTCTTATATTGCCATGCCCGCCATCGGACTATATATAGTGGCTGACGGAGTAAGCAGTGAAAAAGCGGGTGAAGTTGCAAGTAAATTGGCTACAGACGGAATAGCTCAGATGGCAAGCTACGTAATAAGCAAGAACAAAAATATTACCCTTCACCAAGTAAAGGAACTTTTGGCAATCTGCACAGACAGAGTAAATGAAGAGATAATAACCTTGGGCAAAAGAGACATTGCGCACAGAGGGATGGCCACCACCCTTTTGGTAGCTTATATATCAGGAGATGAGGTGCTCATTGCAAATGTAGGCGATAGCAGGGCTTACCTCTATCACGGTAATAAAATAAAGCAAATAACCGAGGATCATACATATGTAAACGAACTTATAAAAAGAGGCGCTATCTCCAAAACGGAAGCGAAAACGCATGAAAAGCGAGCCTATATAACAAGGGCTATAGGAGCATATAAGGACGTTCATCCGGACTTTTTCACGGCATTTTTAGGTGAAGGAGATGTGGTGATGCTCTGTAGCGACGGCCTGTATGATGAAGTAGGGGATGACAAAATAGAAGAAATATTATCACAATCAAACGATATGAACAGTGCTTGTAAAGCCTTGGTGTGTGAGGCGAATAAGAACGGCGGCAGAGATAATATAACGGTGATGTGTATAAAAAAATAGGGGGAAGTTATGAAGATCCTGGCTGGTAGATACGAAATACATGAGAAGATAGGCGAAGGCGGTATGGCGGTCGTGTACAAAGCAAAGTGCCGCCTGCTCAAGAGAAACGTAGCTATAAAAATGCTGAAACCGGAATTTACGCATAACAGAAATTTTATAGACAGCTTTGTAAGAGAATCCAGGGCTGCGGCCAAACTCAGCCATCCAAACATTGTATCCATATACGATGTAGGAAGAGAAGGCGATGTGTATTACATGGTAATGGAGCTTGTAGAAGGAAAACTGCTTAGTGATCTTATAGATAGAGGACCAATGAAGCCCAAAGCTGTCGTCGACATAGCCATACAGGTGGTAAACGCCCTCGCATTTGCGCATCAAAACAAAATAATACATAGAGATATAAAGCCGCATAACATCTTGATAAATTCAGAGGGAGTCGCAAAGATTACGGACTTCGGTATAGCAAGGGCAATGGATAAGAGCAGCAACGAAAAAAACACGGAGGCGGTGATAATGGGCTCTGCGCACTACTTCTCCCCTGAGCAGGCTAACGGCAAGAACATAAACGAAAGATCCGATATATATTCGTTTGGCGTTGTAATGTATGAAATGATTACAGGAAGGGTGCCATTCGATGGAAAAAGTGCATTGGATATTGCGATAAAGCACATCGGAGAAGAGCCGAAACCTATAGAATCCGTAATAAGCGGGGTGCCGAAACCTTTGATAGACGTGATAAACAAGGCACTTCAAAAAAGACAAACCGATCGATACGAAACGGCAGACGAATTATTTGAAGACTTGCTCGAAGTCCAAACGATGCTTGAACAAGGGGTAATGCATCAGAAACGTGAAAAACCGATGAATGAAGGGGCAGTGCGAAAGAGAGAAGAGGGACCTTTGAAGAAAAAAAGCAAAAAAAACAATAAGAAAAAATACATTATTGCAGGTATAGCCGCGGTTGCCCTGCTCGCTGCGATAATATTTGCAGTTTCAGGCGGATTTTCGGGTTCTGAAAATAAAATACCGGATCTTAAAGGTAAAACGATAGAAGAGGCAAAAGAGGCTATAAAGAACACTAAATATACGTTAAAAGAAGGCGAAGAAGTATATGATAACGATGTTGAAAAGGGTAAAATTGCAAAACAGGAGCCTGATGCGGGAGAAACGATTAAGGGTTCGCAAGAGATTGTGGTGCACCTCAGCAAGGGACCTGAAGACGGTAGAGTTCCGAATGTCGTAGGAAAAACGGAAGAAGAGGCGAAAAAAATCATAACCGATGCGGGATTCAAGGTGGGAGATATAGAGCGAAAGCCTTCAAGCAAGGAGAAAGGAACGGTCATAGAGCAATCCCCTAAGGCGGGTAAAAAAGCGGAAAAAGATGAAGAAATTTCGATTGTGGTATCATCAGAAAAGGAAGAGAAGGCGAGAGTTCCGGATCTTAAGGGGATGAGTGAATCTCAAGCCAAAGAAGTGTGTGCAAGCAATGACCTTAAAATGGCGATTTCAGGATATATAGAGAGCGATCAGGAAAAGGACAAGGTGGCATACCAATCTATAAAGCCGGGAGAAAAGGTTAAGAAAGATACTACGATTTACGTAAAACTTTCTAAAGGCAAGAGTGAAAGTGCAAAAACCAAGAATATTATGGTGGATTTCAGCAAGGCGCCGAAAGGAAGGTTCAGACTTCAGGTGGAGGTGAGCGATAAAAACGGCACTCGAACGGTACTTGACAGATATGCAAGAAAGAGTGAAGGCGGAACTTCCGTTAAGGTTAAGGCTACAGGCAGAGCTAAAGTGGTTATAAGGATGAATGGAAAGATAGTAGAATCACAGTACGTCAATTTTAATTAAAGGAGAATTATATGTTATTAGCGCCCAGTATATTGGCCAGCGATTTTACGGATCTTAAGTCTGAGATTAAAAAAATAGAAGAAGGCGGAGCGGACCTCATTCACATGGATATAATGGACGGGCACTTCGTCCCGAATATCAGTTATGGGCCTGATATCGTAAGACAGATTTCAGAAATCACAGATATGCCTTTCGATGTTCACCTCATGATAGAAAACCCCGAAAGATATATAGAGAAATTCATCACAAAAAATACGGAGTATATCTGCGTGCATGAGGAAGCAAGCGTTCACTTGAACAGGCTTATAGATCAGATAAAGTCGGCAGGCGCAAGGGCGGGAGTAGCTATAAATCCTTCAACTCCGGTAGTGATGCTCGATGAAGTGCTTCGGGATGTGGACATGGTGCTGGTGATGGCGGTAAATCCCGGATTCGGCGGCCAAAAATTTTTGGATCTTTCATATAACAAAATAAAGGCCTTGGATGAAAAAAGAAAACATATGGATCTCGGTTTTAAAATCGCAGTGGATGGCGGTGTAACCCTTGACAATGCGGAGAAGCTCGCTGCAAGTGGTAGCGATATCTTTGTTATGGGCACATATATATTTAAAGCGGAAGATGTGAGAGCGCATACCGAACATGTTAAGAAACAGCTTGTCAAATACAAACAATGTTAAAACGCTGTGATGATGTTAAAAAACGCTTAAAGTTATTGTATTAGGTGACATATAAGCTTAAATATATTACAATGTAGGGAGCGATAAATATTTAAGGAGGTTAAGTGAAGCGAAGAGAAGTTATAAGCAATGTATTTAATGAATATAAAGATTACTCAAGCCAGATTTTCAAGCTCGCTACTGCGGATTTGAAAAAAACGTATAACGGATCCGCTCTTGGATGGGCTTGGGCCGTTATAAAGCCGCTCACTACAATACTGGTATTTTGGTTTGCCTTTTCCGTGGGTCTCAGGTCAGGCAAAAACATCTATCCCGTTCCGTATGTACTGTGGATAATAGCGGGCATGGTACCGTGGTTTTTTCTGCGGGAGATGCTCACGGAGGGTGCGGGTGCGCTCAGGAGATACAAGCATCTTGTAACTAAGATGACCTTCCCGATATCTACGATCCCCGGGTTTGTGAATATTGCGCATTTCTATGTCCACTTGTTTTTGCTGGGACTTATGATAATAATATACAATTTGCTCGGCGTGCACCCCAGCATATACTATTTGCAGCTCCCCATTTATTTGGTATTGATATTCCTATTCGGCTGGATATGGGCCTTCTTTTCATCTTTGCTCTCCGCTATGAGCAAGGATTTTTTAAATTTCGTGAAGTCATCCACATCTGCACTTTTTTGGCTATCGGCTGTAATGTGGGATGTGAATTTAATCCCGGCAAGACATCATTGGGTGCGTGTAATACTTAAGTTTAATCCCGTTACATTCTTTTCGGAAGGATATAGAAATGTATTCGTGTTTAAAAAATGGATATGGGAAAACCCTACAGACCTTGCGTGCATATTGGCAGTTTATCTGTTTTTTGCTGCGCTCGGGCTGTGGGCATATAGAAAGTTGATAAAAGAAATACCGGATGTGATTTAGGTAGGTAGAGTATGTCAGAAAATAGTCCAATCATACAGTTTAAAAATATCACCAAGCAATACAAGCTTTACAAATCGGACAAAGAGCGATTCAGGGCAATTTTTTCCAAGTCCGTAAAGGCAAAGACAAAGAAGGCTGTAGATAATGTTTCGTTCGATATATTTAGAGGCGAATCGGTGGCAATGTTTGGGAGGAACGGGGCAGGAAAGTCTACGATTCTCAAGATGATAACGGGTGTATGCCATGCTACTTCGGGAGAGATAAATATAAACGGAAGGGTGAGTGCGCTTCTAGAGCTTACGAGCGGTTTTGATCCGGAGTTCACAGGCATTGAAAACATTAGGTTGAAAGGACATTTGGCAGGTCTCAGCAAGCAGGAAATCGAAGAAATAATGCCTGATATAATAGAATTCGCAGAAATCGGAGACTATATAGAGCAACCGCTCAGGACGTTTTCTTCCGGAATGA
>ERZ773065.118-NODE-118-length-48252-cov-21.630060_pt1 | contig 48252 bp, 51 predicted proteins | sample MGYA00580623_ERZ773065 | MGnify/ENA primary metagenome ERZ773065 (study PRJEB29015, sample SAMEA2738017) | human oral metagenome | biome: human oral; feature: human-associated habitat; material: dental | place: China | collected 2047 ... | reverse complement strand
TGCCCGATGTGCGGCAAACCGTTGACATAAGGAATAGCAGTAGTGATATAGGCGTATTGTTTAGTCATAGATAAATTATAGCAAACTAAACAGAGTATCTCCACTAATACAGTCAAGGATTTAAATCATAAAAATCTGAAAGACTAAATAACATTAGAAAACGACCCGCAAATACAAAATTGGGTCGTTTTTGATTCTGGTAAGTTCTTAAACTTACTATTCAACTCGCCACTCTCTTAGTAATCGCTGCCAATCATCAATCGCCAAATCTTCAGCACGGACGTCAGGTGATATATCAGCTTTTTTTAACAACTGTTCCGTGGCATCTTTGCTAATACCCAACCCGCCACTCAGACTGGAACGCAGTTTTTTACGCTTGGCCGAAAAACCAGCTTTGACAACGCGGAAAAAATCTTTTTGGTCATCAGTAGCAACGAGCGGTTCGGTGCGAGTTCTCAACACCACCACTTGCGAATCAACTTTTGGCGGCGGCGTGAAGAATTGCCGCGGTACTTCGATGTCGAGTTCCGCCTCGGCAAAAACCTGAACACTAACCGCCAAAATACTCATTTCGCCAGGTTTCGCCGCAATGCGCTGGGCGACTTCTTTTTGCACCAGTAACACCGCCAAACTCGGCTTATTTTCTGCTGTCATCAGCTTTTCAACAATTTTGCTAGTGATATAGTACGGCACGTTGGCGACTACTTTATAGCCCTTCGGCAACTGATTCAAATCAAACTGCAAAATATCTTCATTAATCACTTCCAGGTTTTTGCCAGGAAATTGTCCTGGAAGTTTTCGTGCCAAATCCGCGTCAAATTCTACCGCCACCACACGCTGAGCTCGTGCCAATAACCGGCTAGTCAAAGTGCCAAGTCCTGGCCCAATTTCCAAGACTACATCATCACCACCAAGTTCCGCCGCCTCGGCAATCTCTGCCAATATTTCTGGATCTTTCAGCCAATGTTGTCCAAGAGATTTATTATTTTGCAACATAAGTTTACTACGCTCCAGCTGACACAATCTTTGCCTGAATTTCATCCAGCTGAGCGTCGTCCATTTTCGGACCATCTGCAGTTGTTAGCCAGCCTAAATATTTTTCATTGAAAACCTGCTCATGCGATACTGGCGAGCCAATCCCTTTTGCCAGTTCACCATGCAAAGGAGCTAGCTTGGCATGAACATGCGCCACGCCTGTGCCTTCAAAAATCATCGCCACACGCGGCGTATCAAATGCCTTCTCCAGCAATTTCGCCACCTTTTTCACCGCCACCATCATCTCCATATACAGCTCATCATCCACCGAAAAAATATAATCGCCTGGATTCGCCTTCGGAATCACCACCGTAAAACCCGGCGTATTTGGAAATGGCGTCAAAAAAGCCAGAAACTTCTCGTCTTCCCAGACCTTCCAAGATTTCATGTTACCTGATACGATATCGTCGAAAATTGTGTGGTTCATAACTACTCCTTTTAATCAAATTATACCAAATAATCTTATCTGAAGCATTTTCTGAACGAATAGTGTATGGAATTAGTCTGTAAATAATTATATAATAATTATTTAGAATCGACTTTAGATAACACAGCAATCAAAGAGGCCACCAAATGATCAAGAAACTATTAGAAATTGAACGCAAACGCCAACTAATTGGGGAGGCAAAAGAATTAATCAAACAATTACAGAACCTAGGCTTTGAACTAAAAAGCAGTCACTGCGAAATTGATACGTATTATTCCCGTCCCGATGTCGACTTTATGCAAACTGTTGAATGTTTGCGGATTCGACAGCGTGAAGGTTTTGCCGAAGTAACATATAAGCCAGCCACGACTACCACTACTCATACGGCGAATGATGTAATTATCAAGTCTGAGACAAACTTGCCGATTCAGCCCGGAGATGTAGCAATCGCCAAACAGCTACTCGCTAACCTCGGCATGGTGAAACTGGTCGAGATTAACAAATACCGGCGATCGTTCCAATCACCAAACTTTCCAAAAGCAACGGTAGCTATTGATGAAATTAAAAACGCCGGAACGTTCGTGGAAGTTGAGGTTTTATCAGACGATGAAACTGGTGCACTGGCAATTATTAGCGACATTGAGACTAAACTCGGCCTTGACTTGTCAGAAATTATCACATTACCTTATCGGGATATTTGTATGCAAGTGCAAGATAATTCTTAAAACTGCCTCAAAAAGTCCAATTTTCCGCTCTCAAAATGACGGACGTCTTCAATGCCATATTTCATCATCACCAAGCGATCAATACCACAGCCAAAGGCAAAGCCAGTGTATTTTTCTGGGTCAATCTCGGCAGCACGAAGCACATTTGGATGGATTAAACCACAGCCCAACAGCTCAATCCAACCCTCGCCAGAACAAACTTTACACGACGAATCTTTACCCTCGCAAAACGGACAACTCAAAGCAAACTCAAAACTTGGCTCGGTGAACGGGAAGTAAAACGGATTAACACGAACATCAAGTTTTTTACCATAATATTCTTGTAAAAATTCCTGCAACGTGGCAATGAGATTGCCGACATTCACTTTCTCACTCACATAAACACCCTCAACTTGATAGAAAGTATGCTCATGTCTAGCATCCAAATCTTCATTACGGAATACTCTATCCGGTACGATTACGGCAATTGCCTCACCTCTTTCCAGATTCTCACGATATTTAGCTAGCACTCGATTTTGCATAGTTGAGGTATGAGCTGGTGCGATCAAGCGATCGCCATTAACATCAGTCTCCTCAGTCATAAACGTATCATAATCATCACGCGCTGGATGACCTTTCGGGAAGTTCAGACTCTCAAACATATGAAACTGATCATCAATTTCCCGTGATTCCTCAATTACATAACCCATACGATTAAAAATGTCAGAGATTTTTTCAATTTCCCGCATCAGTGGATGAATCGTGCCATGGTCACTCGGTAAAAGCCCAGGAATTTCCGCATTAACATCCATCGGTGCGGTCACGTCTATTGGCGGCAAGCTAATTGTACTTAATTCTGCTTCACGCTCATTAATCACTTGCTCCAACTCTTGTTTTAGCTCATTAACCTTTTTGCCAAATTCGCCCCGCTGTTCAGTCGGTAAAGTTGCAATTACACCATATAAGCCCCTTAACTCTTGACTGCGCAGCACGCTCCGTGGCTCATCAGAGTTAGTCACCTGAGATAATAATTTTACTCTTATTTCATCAATTTTTTCCATCTTATCGCCCTTGCATTAAAAACATTCCAACAACAATCGCTGCCATGATAATAATCAAAATCCAAGCTGGCGCCAAGGTGGTAGTCTTTTTTGTACCCTCCAAATATTTTATATCCTTCGCACCATCAAATGAACCGTCAGCTTCTTGGGTTTTCTTCACTTTTTCACGAAGTTCAGCTGCGATTTTTTCCTGCAGTTCACTCCGACTATTCTGCTGATTAACAAATAAACTCATAGCTATAGTATAGCAGATTATGTTATAATTAACCTGATACTATTTTAAGGAGGGAATATGGCTACGAAGAAGACTTCAAAGAAAGCCACTGCTGTAAAGTCGTCAGCAACCAAAAAAATGACTAAATCTGAGACGACAACCGTCGTAAAAACTGTAGCGAAAGCACCAAGTTTCAAATCTGACAGTTTCAAACTTGACACGAAATTACCTAAAAACCTTGTCAATATAGTTATCGCTGAAGTTGTTGGTACATTTATTTTGACACTAGCTGCACTATTTTCAGCGTCAATTCTATCACCACTCTATGTTGGCTTGGCTTTGATGTTGATCGTTATGGCTGTTGGCGCTGTATCTGGCGCTCACGTCAACCCAGCTGTTACTTTCGGCTTGTGGACAATGCGGAAACTGAAAACTGTCTTGGTGCCATTTTACTGGGGATCTCAATTCCTCGGAGCGATGGCAGCTGTTATTTTGATCGGCACACTAACTAACAACGGTTTTTCTGTTGACTTTGGAAAATTCATGAACTTTTCATGGAACATTTTTGCGCTTGAATTGGTTGGCACTGCTGTATTTATGTTTGGTATTGCCGCTATCATCTCTCGCAAAGATCTTAAACCAGCCGGTCAAGCACTCGGAATTGGTATGTCACTAGCAATCGCTTTGGTAACAGCGGGTACACTCTATCCATTTATTCAATCAACTGCTGTGGCAAATATGCAAAAAGAACAAGCTAAAAACACCTCAGCTAATGCTGAAAAAACAGAACGAACCTACCCACGTGAAGTTTACGTTGGTGGCGCAACTTTGAACCCAGCAGTCGCTCTAGCTACAACAGAGAAAACCGACACCCAGCTTCAAAGCAGTAACCCATTGACAGCGGAGGGCGAAAAAGCTTACTCACGCTTAAGCCTAGAAGTTATTTCAGCAACCTTGATTGGTGCAGCGCTTGGTGGTAATTTGTTCCTGTTGGTCAACTACCGCAATAAAACTGAAGAATAAAAAGTGCTTCATTAGAAAAATCCCGCTCTGTTCTGGCGGGATTTTTCATTTATTCCTGGGTTGGGCGTTCAATTAATTCTGGTTCAGTCTGCTTCTCGCCACCAGCAATTTTTATGACATCTTTATCAATCTTCCCTAATTCTTTATAAGAATTATTGTAATGTCCAACTGTAGCACTCAGACTTTTACCCATCTTACTCATTAACTCGTCAAACTTTTTAATATGAACCCCCAATTGCCCAACTCGCACCTGAATATCCTTTGCCTGCTCCTCAATTTGCAAACTACGTAAACCTTGCAAAACTGTCTGTAAATAAGCCAAAAAACTAGTCGGACTAACGATTATCACTCGCCGATCACGAAAGGCATACTCGATAAGATCACGTGAACTACCCCCACTACCGACATTATTGATCAATAAATCATAATACAGCGACTCGCTCGGAATGAACATAAAAGCAAAATCCATCGTATTCTCACGAGGCCTGATATATTTACTGGTCTCATCTATCCGATGTTTCAAATCAATTTTAACCTTATTCAACCACGCTTCACGCTCAGTTTTATCTTTAGCATTCAACATGCGGTTATAGTTCTCCAAACTAAATTTACTGTCAATTGGTAAAATCTGCCCCTTATCCAAAAACACGATCGCATCAACAATTTCTCCATCTTGAAAACGATATTGCATTTGGTACTGTTTGGCTGACAATACATTATCCAACACACTTTCCAGATAAAACTCACCAAAAACCCCTCTTTGTTTGGGATTCGCTAACACATTCTGCAAAGTCTTCAACTCATCAGCCACATCAACCACTCGCCGATTAGTCTCGTCAAGTTTCGCTAAACGCTGAGTTACATCTGTTACCAACTTGGCACTTTCCGACAATTGTTTTTGCACTGATTGTTGCGTGGCTTGCTGAGAACGCTCCAATTTATCACCAACCGATTGATTAAGCTGGGCAATCGTCCGAGATAATTCCGTCACATCAGCTTTTATCAGCTCAATTGACGACTGACTTTTCATTTCATTTAGTCGTGCCAACACCAGAAATAGGGTCACGCCCAAACCTAAAATTATAAATATAAGTAAACCTATTACGATAACTTCCATGCCAATAGTTTAACAAAAGCTAAGCCATTAGCACAAATCGGGCAACAACCGCCACGATCGCCAATAATAAAACTGCTGCGCCATTACCTCGAATGCGATTAACCCAAACCAAGGTTGCATAAACCAGCATAAAGGCTACCACGGTCCAAAGTAGGGAGATCAGCCACACACCGCCAGTCCACATAGCTACTCCCCATAAAGAGACAGTCGCCGCTATCGCCACCAGTAGAGGTCGTTTGACGCCAGCCATCAACAAAATCGGTATTAGCAAAATCGCCACCAGAGTCAACGCAATATATGATGAATAACGCAGACTATTAACACACATCGCAATATCACGCCCTGCACCGCAAAACACTTGTGAAATCATCAACTTATCAAACGCCAAAGTCAGCACCCACACAGCAACACCACTCATCAAAGCGGCAATTATCACCTTAAAAAACATTATTTTAGTCATCGGATATAGATACTCCGAAGACTGTTCCCGAAAAATATTATCCAACAAACTCATATTAATCTTATTTTATAGTAAATTTGTGTAAAATGCAAATTTCTAGTTAAGATTTTTATGCGATTTTGGCAAAAAATACCAGAAAACACCCGCCCACGCAATGATAAAACCGCCGATCACATCTAGTGGTGTATGCACCAACGCCAGAATCCGTCCCACGCCCACCAGAATGGTCAGAATTAGGCATACAATAGCCAGTTTACGCTGTTTAGCGCCAAACCACACTGCTAGCGTAATCGCCATCACAAATAGTGCGTGATCAGATGGAAACCCCGGATTATTCAAAAACGACGCCCCAGGGTTTACACCCAATAGTTCAAAAGGTCTTAACTCGACAGGCTGATACAATAAACCAATAATCTTTGCCACCACATAAGCCGTCAACCCCGCCATTAAAACCCTTAAGTACGTTTGGTAACGTTGCTTATTCGGCAGACGGAAAAGTAACACATAGCCCCCAATTAGCACCACCAGGATAACCAACCAGTCAGCGATAATTTTAATTATTACGTCCATATTATTTATTATAGCTTATATTTATCTTAGGTAAATCTTGCCAACTTCACGGCGTTATAGTACAATAACAAGTGCGTTGGGGATTCGCCAAGTGGTAAGGCACTGGGTTCTGGTCCCAGCATTCGGGGGTTCGAATCCCTCATCCCCAGCCAAATGGAATTTTCTCTAAATCCACCATCAAATTATATGGTGGATTTAGCTTTATAACAGATACGGCATTGTCGCCAGCTCGGAGGTTCAACACTAGCTTATTGTATATCATATCCTCTTCAATAATATCGGTGGTTGAAAGTATGGTTTCTAGATAAGAATTAACAAGTTCAACAAATTCTTTATGGGTTGGTAAACTACTACTAAGCTTAGCTAATTCTCGCTCTAATTTAGCAATAATGGCTTTGTTTTGAATTATTGCCTCTTGATGGTATTCTAATTTGCCTTTGTGATGGCGTTTGTAATCGTTAGGACTTTCGACTTGAAGTTGCTGATATTTAGCATACAAATCATTATGTCGCCTTAAATCGGCTCGAGCGTCGGCTAATTTGCGTTTAGTGATGTTTTGTCGACTGCTACTTGTTGTTTGAGCTGGTCGATATATAGTTTATGAGCCTCAACTGTATTTTTGGTCAGATGTCGCAAAGTCCACTCGATATGAGCCGTCAAATACTTTAAGCGGATACTTTTAGATAGTTTATGTCCGTATTTTTCAATTGCTTCTTGGCTATTATGGCGGATACAATCTTTATTGCGACAATAATAGCTAATCATCCAGCTACCCGCATTTTTACCTTTCTTAATTTTGGTGCGTTGGAAAGCCATTGTTTTATCGCAATAATATAATACAATATGCTATATGAATAAAGTAAACATGTTACTTACGGAAGCTAATGGCAATCTTTCAGACAAGAGAGAGATGATAAAAACTGCTGAGAAATATGTTTTCCCGAAATTAAAGATAGACTGGGATATCGATGTCTTAGTCACTAACCGAATCCCGATGATTATACCTGAAAATGGTGCTGGTGGGTATACATTTTCTGCTGATTTTATTCGCATTAATATTGACGATGAAAAAGCTACTGAAAATGTAATTTCCGAAAATGTCGTACACGAGCTTTGTCATGCGGCTCGCTGGGGCAAAAATGATGAATGGATAAAATCTCTCTTCGACGGATTATTATTCGAGGGGCTCGCCTGTGTGCTTGAAGACGAGTTTGCAAACAACAATCCTGAAAAAACTTTATTCATCAAAACTATCCTTGAGCGATCTGACGAAGAAAATGAAAAAATTCTAGCAGTGGTTCGCAATAAACTAGACTCTAATGAATATAATTACGATGAGATGTTCTTTAATGGCAACGATAAGTTACCACGTTGGTCTGGCTACTCTCTAGGTTATTATCTTGTCAAGAAATACCTTGAGAAAACTAATAAAAGAATCGAAGATGTGTTTGCTGATAAATACGCAGATTTCAAAATCGTCTTATAGGCATGAAAAAGACCAAAAATAATTTGTTGAGCTAATATTTTTTATTTTTGTTTTACTTCTGTTTTGCTAACGATTTTTTGTTGGCTTGTTGGGCATAAAATAATCGCCGTTTTTTAACATCGGCGATTATTTAGTTGAGTGGTGCGTTTACGGTATTTTTGATAAATGGCTTATTGCTATAAGGGGGGACTACTCTTCTTCGGTGGTTCTGATATATCTTTCGCCGTTTGGGTCATATGATATTTTAGTGTCTTGATTGCTTGTGTCGGTAGCCGACTCTTGCATTGGAATATCGTTGTTTTGTGAATCTTGATTATCGCTCATCTTTTTACCTCTTTATTTGCCATTTATTATATATTTTATCTTAATATTTTGCCATAATCTGGCTTTGGTTTTAATCTAACTTGGCAATCAATACGTCTCTTGTGTATTTAGCTTATATTTAGCTACGATTCTATGGGTAATACATGATAGGCTTTCTTCTAGGGCTTCATGAAATTCTAAAAAATCTTTCCTAGTAAACACCCAATCGGAGTCTAATCTGTGGACTATGTCATGCCTAAGTTCAATTAATTGCCTAAGTTTCCCATAGATGTCTTTTATACTAATTGATTCTTCCATTATGATTTTGATGTCTAAATCTGCATACTTCTTGTAGGCCTTTCTAATATTTTTCAAGTCTTGAAAGCTTATCTTTTTAACGAAAGAGTTAATAATTTCTAATGTGTCTAAGTTTTTATTATCAGGTGAGGTTTGTGTGATTTTTGATAGCATATCCTTATCATAGCTCGCTAACACTCTAAATGTTTCTTTGAAATAAAATTCAAATATCGCAACAAGCATTGGAATTAGGCCAATATAAACCTGCCTAGTTGGGTCTGTATAGGCTAAAAAATCTTCTATTTTTTTATCATTACTTTCTGGTTTATTCGCTGTTTGAAAATTATTCCGTGGCAGAGGTAGGCTTACTTTTAACATCGCAATGGCATAATGTGTTCTTCTAGTTATATAATCAATACCGCGACTCATTGGAGAGGTGTCATCTTCCCGTAAAGGAGCGACTTTATTTTTCCCATAATCCCCATCAATCGTTCCTCCAAATTTCTTCTTTGAATCTGTCAAAATTTTGTTCATCATACTTACGTCATACCATGAAGCACTGTATGTATTTCTCACATGAAGTGACCAAAATTTCCTTTTTCCTCTTATTTCTGGAAAAATTGTTATTTCTACACCAGTGATTGATTTAAAATCCTCTTGATCAAACCAGAGCAGATGTTCGCTCCCTTTCGGCCAATTCCATAAATGAGATATTGGAGTCATCTTCCCGTAGGATTTTATGTGGTCATATAAGCTCTTTTTATTAGTGCTTCTAGTGTGTAAGCGTAGGTCTCTTCCCATTCATTATATTATACAATCTATCTTAATATTTTGCCATAATTTGGCTTTGGCTTTAACCTCGCTTTATGACTTATTGATAATAAATTATTTATTTTGTTTTGTTCATCAATCCAGGTTCTAACTACCAAAAGTAATTTGCTAATTGCCAGAGGTTCATCTGTCGTATTTTGACGCCAGCCATAAAAGCCTTTTGACAAGTTTACGAGCTTATCAAAGGGCTCTTTTAGATTGAAAATAAGATTTTTACCGTCTAATTGGAGGTTCGAAAGTGTCAAACCCCACTATATTGCTAAAACGTTGCGCCGAACAAGATCGATTGTCCGCCGTTCAAGACAGACAAGCTCTCTAATAAAATCAAGCTGATTAAGCTAACTTTCACCGCTACTCTGCTGATAAAGAGCATTTTTGCGGGTAATTTCATGTCGAGCAAATATGGCAATGACCACAATTCAAACAAGACTAACAATATCGCCACTACAACACTGGTATTATGATTTTTGAAAATACCATCCAACTCTGCTGGAAATTTTTCAAAAGTAAATAATTGCGCTAATAGCATAATCAAAAGTAATCCGCCGACAATAAACTTTACTATACGAATTATTGAACCTTTTTTGATAGCTTTCTTTACTTTTTGCACAAGATAAGTATAGCCCGACTTAACAAAAACCTCAAGCTTGTTGTATTTTTTACCAAAAAGCTTGCGCTAAAACGTAAATTAGCGTAAAGTAATGATAAGCGAACGTTACAAAAATAAACACCACAAAAAAGTTTCTTTCGCTCTACGACATCCACCACAACCTAAATACCGCTATATCTAGCGGTATTTTCCTTGTCACAAAAATTAATACGCTATATCTAGCGTATTGGCATAATTAATTACTCGACCTTACGTGACTGTTCCTTACGCCACTCGGCAATTTTACCATGATGTCCGCTTAATAAAACTTCGGGAACTTTCAAGCCATTAAACTCTTCTGGACGGGTATATTGCGGAAATTCTAGGGTCTCTCCGTCCGAAAAACTTTCAATCTGCGCCGAATTTTCACCCCCCAGTACACCTGGAATTAATCGCACAATTGAATCTATAATAGTCATCGCTGGCAATTCACCGCCAGTTAAAACATAATCGCCGACACTCAATTCCAAATCAACCAGCTCCATAATGCGCTCATCATAACCTTCATAGCGACCACAGATAAAAATATAGCCGTGATCTTGTTCAGAATATTCTTGCGCTAGTGCCTGATGCCAGCGTTGACCACGTGGCGTCATAATCACCACTTTGGCGGTGGGGTCATTTTTTTTAGCTGATAGCACCGCATTCCATAACGGCTCAACCATCAACAGCATTCCGTCACCACCACCATAAGGCGTATCATCGACTTGATGTCGTGGACCTAAACCAAACTGACGCAAATTAATAGTAGATAATTCAACGATATCATCTTTCTGCGCCTTCCACATCATTGAACAGCCAAACACCCCCGAAAACATCTCCGGGAAAAGTGTAATGACTTGAAATTTTCTCATTCAATACTAGATTTATTTATCAGCTTGACTATCAGCATTTTCAGTAGCTTCAGCAACTTCAGTCGCTTTTACATCATTAGCAGCGTTTACTGCATCACGATCAAACTGTACAGCCGTCAAGCGAGCCGACTTACCAGAACGCTGACGCAAGAAGCTGAGGAAATTACGGCGCACTTTTGAACGACGCACCACTTCAACCTTCTCAATCATTGGGCTGTGAAGCAAGAAACTCTTCTCAACACCCACACCAGAAGCTATTTTATGAACAGTAATCCGTGATGTGTGAGACTTTTTATTATCAGTTCGGATCACCACACCTTCAAAAATCTGAATACGTTCTTTATTACCTTCTTTAACTTTTTGATGCACCCTTACAGTATCACCACTGCGAACATCAACAACTTGGGCTTTTTTCTGGGCTTCGTTTACTTTTTGAATCAATTGAAAACTCATCTTTTTTCCTCTCTAAAGCTACTTTAACTGGCCACATGGTTGTACGCCCACGGCTCCACATCAAATAACCTTGAATTTAACTCTCGTACAATTACAGATTATTTTATCATAGATTAGATTAATAGACAAGCAATTTATCCCGTTTTGGTGTATAATTTTTATATGGATTACGACAAACTAGCACTAGAATTACATGAAAATTTCAAAGGAAAAATTACGACCAGCTTGCGTGATCATGGCGAGCTGAATCGTGATAAATTAAGCGCTTATTACAGCCCTGGAGTCGGCGCAGTATCTAAAGCAATCGCAGAAAATCCAGCTGATTTGCCAAAATATACTTGGACTAACAATTTAGTTGGCGTAATTTCTGACGGCTCAGCCATTTTAGGACTGGGAGATTTAGGTCCAAAAGCTGCCATGCCAGTCATGGAAGGAAAAGCCTTGCTATTTAAGCATTTTGCAGACATTGATGCCGTACCAATCGTTTTGGATGTACATGAGCCAGAGGAAATCATTGCCACAGTTAAAGCGATAGCCCCAAGTTTTGGAGCGATTAACCTCGAAGATATTGCTGCCCCAAAATGTTTTGAAATTGAAGAGCGCTTAAAGGCCGAACTCAATATACCAGTATTTCACGACGATCAGCACGGTACAGCGGTGGTGACACTGGCGGGATTGATCAATTCGATGAAAGTTGTCGACAAAAAACTGACAGATTGTAAAATCGTCATGGTCGGTGCAGGTGCCGCTGGTACAGCTATTGCGAAACTACTTCATCTATACGGCGCCACCAATATTTATGCGGTTGATAGTCGTGGTATTATCTCAGACCAACGCCCTGACCTTAATGCAGAAAAAACAGCCTTAAAAGCTTATCTTAAAACCGATATTGACGGCTCGCTTGATGATGCAATCGCTGGTGCTGATATTTTCATTGGGGTATCAAAACCCGGCTTACTCACCCCTGAAATGATTAGTAAAATGAATGAAAAACCGGTAGTTTTTGCTTTGGCAAACCCAATTCCGGAAATTATGCCAGATGTCGCCCATCAAGCTGGGGTTGCGGTTATCGCCACTGGACGCAGTGATTTCCCTAATCAAGTCAATAACGCATTGGCTTTCCCTGGAATTTTCCGAGGAGCGCTGGATAATGGTGTGCAAAAAATCACCGATCAGCACAAAATCGCTGCTGCTGAAGCCCTAGCCACCTTAGTAGAATATCCAACAGCAGATAACGTCATTCCTTCTCCGTTTGACGAGCGAGTAGTGAAAACCGTCGCTAACTCAATCCGTCAACAGTGAGGTTAACTTAAGTATTTTTTAGAAGTATATTATCACCAATAAATATTCTCAATAGCTTTTCTTGACGCCGTTTATCGCAGGCACCGAGAAACAGTATAATCTCATCAATATTTTTATCCACCAATTCCGACTTCATATCGCAATCTGGCATATTCTCCACATTGAGCCGAGTAACATATATTCTGGTTGCATTACTTGTTATATTACCCCAGTAAGAAATCGGTATATTGTATTCATTATCACTACCGTGTCGTTTCAAGTGTTTTAAGTGATTTAACGTAACATCGCCATCAGCCACCCTATCAGCAGTCTCCTGTAGCTTTTTTTGAATAATTGGCAGTAATCTTGCCTTCTTCTCTTCCGTCTCATAGCCAGCCATCTTATGCTCAATTTCAACAACTTCGGGTGTCCGCAAATCAATCACCGCCACATTATTAGCACCGTTCGCTGTTGTCAACACCGAACAGATAGTATCCTCACTCAACCAAGGAATTTGCTCACTCCCCGCATACAATTCATCACCTTCCTGAAATATAATCTCTCTAACTTGCCGAGATGACTGACCCTTATCTAACTCCTCACCACCACGACGAGACTTTCGTCGCTTCCCATTCACGCTTCTCCTCAGACCATCAAGTGCAACATCCTCCTCGGCTAGACAATCAGAACAATATCTATCTAAAGAACTCTTTAATAAATCAAGGCGTTCTTCGAGACGACTAACAAATTCTTCTCGAGCAACAGATTGAGCTAGCTCAGTTACTTTCTCTTTGTTAGCCTCGATAATGCCCTGTACATATCGGTTAATTACTTTATCTGCCGTTAAACCCTTGTATTCTCTTAAACTCTTGTCATGTATTTGAATGATATTTTCTGCGACACTTATATCCCCTAAAGCCTCGCCTTCAAAAAGCTTCTTATAGGAGACTAAACCATCTACCAGATATTGCAATAATTTATCCGTGTCATCATCCGGTACAACAAGTTCTACCTCGGGTAACGTATACACTTTATCGACAGACTCTAAGTCTTGCTTAAGTCCATCCCTCGCTTGAGTGATTAATCGCATATAGATTTCATTAGCTTGATTATTATCTCTTATGCCAGACTTACGTTGCCATCCACTAATCTTAGATACAACAACATTACAATCCTCTGGAACTCTCACCTCAGCAAGGTTATATGGAAATATTCGATCTATACTTTGTATATTCCTATCAAATTCCGTAATATAAGACCCGTGAGCTGACTTATTTAATTGTTCTAAAGCCTGCTTCTTCGCCTCCTCGTAATCAATTGGCTTACTCAATACATTAATTGCTGATTTATATATTTCATAGATTTTTTTAGAATCAGCATGAACTTTAGCAATATAACGTAACAGAGGACGCAGATCTTTTTTACTCTGATGCTTATTATTCTTCAACATTATTTCTAGCTTTGATTCCCTCCCTGTAAGAATATTATCTAATTCAGCTAAAACTTCCCTAGCAGTACTTAACGGATCAGATACCTCAGATCCTGAAGAAAAATTTCCAATAGTATTTGGATTGGTCATATCTTTTTATTATATCAAAAATTGTTCAAAAAGTCAATGAGATTATATAGCTCGGCTGACCTCTTCTAGGGTTGTCTCACCACGTAGCGCCGCCAAAACACCAGCCTGCTCCAAAGTTACCATACCATTTTGTCTGGCTACCGCCTCAATTGATTCAGTGTGAACATCAGCTACTTCGCCCCGTAGAAATCGCTGGATATCCTCAGTCACTACCAATTGCTCCATAATCGGGATGCGCCCCTTATAGCCAAAAGGTGCATCCGCAGTCGCTACCGGCTTCCACAGCTTAAACGTGTCAAGATTTGGCCGATCGATATTGTCTGGTAAATCTTTTAGCACTTTCTTAACCCACTTGCGAGTAGACTCATCTGGCTCATACTCCTCTTTACTATCATCATGTAACCGACGCACCAAGCGCTGTGCGATCAATAGACGTATGGCTGAAGAAAAGATCGGATTCTGACCAATCATGTCGATAATACGACTAAACGCCGCCGCCGTTGAATTAGCGTGGAAACTGGATAGCACCAAATGCCCCGTAATTGAAGCTTGAATAGCGGTGCGTGCCGTTTCATTATCACGAATCTCACCAATCATCACTACATCTGGATCAAGACGCAACACACTTCTCAAACCGTCATCAAAACGCTGACCAGATGTTGTGTCAATCGGTATCTGAGTGATGCCAGGAATAGTATTTTCCACAGGATCTTCCAGTGTAATAATTTTCCGATCTGGCGTATTCAGAGCATTCAAAATACTATATAGAGTAGTCGACTTACCAGAACCAGTTGGCCCGACCATCAACACCATACCTCGTGGGTGAGATATAATCTCATCAATTTGCGCCCGCTCGGCAGCGGAAATACTTAAAAGATCCAAATTTAGCATTGATGTGTCAAAATTAAACAAACGAAGCACCAAATCCAACCCGTAAACCGTCGGCACCGCTTCAACACGCAAATTTAGCAAATGAGAAGTGTTGTCACGGTGAATTTCTTGTTGCATATGACCAGATTGAGGGTCACGAGAAGCCGTTGAGATATTGGCACGAGACGCTAAAGTAGCCATAATCACCCGATAGCGATCCCGACTTAATTCCGCCACGGTGTGCAACGCCCCGTCAACTCGCATACGAATACGAATTGACTCCCGCTGATTTTCAATGTGAATATCAGAAGCACCCAATCTGTCAGCTTGATCAATCAAATAATCAAAAACATCATTTGTACCGACAGTCGCCAAGGTCTGTGACACTTGAGCTAATGTATCACTGTCACCTTCTTTGGCGATCTCAATATCGTCATAAATCACCTTCTTTGGCGGATCAAATCTGAGCATTAACGAACGAAACGCTGAGCCAGAAATTAGGAAAAATAGCGTTTTCTCACCCCTCTCCACGTACTCAGCCTGCATTTGTTGCATGACGGATTGCGGTGTTTGGGAGGTGACACCAAACCGGTAAGACAAATCATCACTATTGTACGCCAGCGGTACCATACGATTTTTATACATTTCCTCAATTGTCAAGATGTCACGCAGTAATGGAATATCATTTTCAAATTCCCGACCATCCAGATATTGCAAACCTAAAATTGACGCTCGTGAGCGAGTTGCTTCTTCATCCTGATCACGGCGACGTGCTTGAATCCTGTCTTCATCCATCAAGCAAATTATATCAAAAAACTTATGCTTTGACGAGTGATATAATAATCTTATATGAAACACCCAGAAATTACTTTATTAGTGCATAATATCCGCTCAACGCATAATGTTGGCGCTATTTTTCGTACAGCGGAAGGGTTTGGCGTCAAAAAAATAATTCTGAGTGGCTATTCACCTTATCCAGATTTAAGTTTGAATACTGAAGCTCCTAGTTGTGCGTTCACTGAAGATGAGATTTGCCATGAAGATGACCGTTTACCGCATATTCGTGAAAAATTAACCGCCCAAATTCATAAAACTGCTCTGGGAGCAGAAAGTTTGGTGCCATTTGAATATTATGAAGATTTGACAGATTGGTTGGATTTTAATAAAACCCACCATAATTTGCCAATCGTGGCACTGGAACAAGCTGAAAATAGCTGTCTACTTCCAGATTTTCAACCGCCAGAAAAATTCGCCTTGCTACTTGGTGAGGAAGTTAAGGGTATTCCGCCAGACGTGTTATCACAGACTGATTACATCGTGGAGATACCGATGTTTGGCCAGAAAGAATCGTTTAATGTGTCAGTAGCAACCGGTATTGCTTTATACGGGCTAACAGCCAAGAAGTAACGTTTTTTATAAAATAATAACAGAGGTGGTGATATATATTATGATACATTTTTTGAAAAATGTATTGACATTTCTATTCCAATATGATATATATATCAGCTTTTGTTGATAAGTTGAGTAAATCCTTGTCCAAAAGTGCATTTTGACAAGCAGAGAGAGTTTATTTGATTCAAGGTGGGATGATGCGCCGTAGGAATACTGCGCTGCGCCACCCCGCCTTGAATCAACACCATCCGGGGTGTTGATTTATCCTTTCATCTAGAGGTGGGGAGAAAAGAGAAGGAAAAATGGAAATTTGCACCGGCATGGTGGATTGGAACAATATCTATACGTCCCTCCAAACTCTTGAAGAGGTGGAAAATATCGTAGGAGTCATAGAAAAGACTCCACCGGGAATACATGCAGGGGAGGTGTTTCACCTCCCCTACTATGCAATGGAGGACGAGAGTAAACTCGTCCTCTTAGGCTTGATTCTTGGTATGATAATACCAAGAATCAAGAACAGTGCCCGAATAGGGTATTGTTCAATAGACGATAGCATGACACTGTATGTGTCATACACCACATGATCGTCGCCTTCGAATATGACAGGCAGGAGAGTATCTCCGCCACCCCCTTGACTCTCCTGCTTGTCATATTCGCTCCATAGTTGTGTAACTATGCTGATGAGTCCAAAAGGACGAAAGCGAATAAGATTATTTCAATACCACGCATTCCTCACCCAGCACTGCTCGCAGACTGTTCAATAACCCATCATCCGCCTCAACCTTAAACGGCATTCGCATGGCTGACTTCTTTTCCTCACCCAGCACCAAAACTACTTCATTCAGACCTGGTGAATTAGAACAAAGAGTTTTCAAATTAACTAATTTATCATGATCAGACGGATTTTTCACATGCAGGAAAAGTTTATCATCAGACATTTTCGGTACTGGACGTGACGGCGCTGATTGATTAGTGGATTTTGCTGAATTATTGTTTGTTTTTACACTATTGTTGGTTGATGATGCCATTTTTTGCACTCGATAAGCTGATCTTTTCTCTTGCTTCACCTTACTGCTGACTTTTGGAGCAGAGATTTTCTGTCCAGTTGATTCATAATCCTTAATCACCTCATCACTGATAAAAACGACCTCATCAGCAATCAATTTACTTTCATCACCCAAATTACCACTCCGGTCACGTGCTGAATTTTTACCAGTCACCTGCACGATATTGTCCTGCACCAACTTGGCGCCAATCTGTTCAAATAAACTTGGGAAAATAATCACTTCACCTTCGCCAAATTTATCCTCCAAGCCAACAAATGCCATTTTTGTACCAGATTTAGTAACGATTGTACGCACTGTTGATATAATCCCACCAATCGTCATCGTCCGACTGTCATATTCAGGGATTAATTGCGTCAAAGGCTGGGTTTGCTCACTCAGATATAACTCATATTTATCAAGCGGGTGAGCCGAAATATACAGCCCCAAAAGTTCACGCTCCCAGGTTAATCGCTCCTTATCATCATGCTTGGCTGGCGAACTTTGTATCTGTAAAGTAGATTTGATACTGTCATTATCCTCGCTCAACATGCCAAACAAATCTGCCTGACCGCTGGCCGCCTCTTTTTGTAATTTTTGAGCAAAGGCCACAATTGAATCAAGGTTAAATAATAAATCACTGCGATCACCAAATTGATCAAAAGCGCCAGATTTAATCAACGATTCCCAAGCTTTGCGATTGAACTTTGAAGTTGAGACTCGCTTGGCAAAATCTTCAACAGAGGTAAATTTACCACTTTCTCTCGCCCGAAGCACCTCCTCGACAGCATTCACCCCAACACCTTTGACCGCTGACATACCAAAGCGAATTTTCCGCTCACCCGGCACCACAGCAAATTCCATAAATGATTCATTGACATCAGGACTCAAAACCTCGATATTCATATGTTTACATTCCGCAATCTCAATTGCCAAACGATCAACATCATCACTATCACTCGTCATTAAAGCTGCCATAAAAGCATCAGGATAATGCGCCTTCAAATACGCCGTCCAATACGCTATCAATCCGTAACACGCCGCATGAGATTTATTAAAACAATAATTCGCAAACTCCACCAACTGATCCCAAAAAGTCTCAGCAATCTCACGTGGTGCGCCACCAAACTTCACCGCCCCCTCGATAAAATCTGGTTTAATTTTCATCATCAAATCCATCTTTTTCTTACCAACAGCCTTACGCAGAGTATCCGCTTGACCACCCGTAAAACCGCACCACTCTTTAGAAATCTGCATAAACTGCTCCTGATAAACCAAAATCCCGTAAGTATTTTCCAATGAATTGCGCATACCTTCATGCAAATAAGTGATCTCTTCCTCGCCGTGTTTACGTCTGATAAAAGAATCGATAAACTGCATCGGACCGGGTCGATACAGTGCTACCATAGCGATAATATCTTCAAAACGTGTTGGCTTCAGACCACGCAAATAACGTTTCATACCGGCCGACTCAAGCTGGAATACGCCAGTTGTATCACCTCGCTGAAATAATTCATATGTCGGCTCATCTTCTAACGACAGTGTGGACAAATTAATCTCGTCTTTATAAACTTTACGAATAATCCGCATGGCGTTATTTATAATAGTCAAGTTACTAAGACCCAAAAAGTCCATCTTCAGCAAGCCCAGCTCTTCCACCTCAGTCATCGGGAATTGAGTAGCCACCACACCTTTCTGTGCCATTTCCAGCGGAATATAATTCACTAATTTATCTGGCGCAATCACCACACCACAAGCATGCACACCGTGACTACGAATCGTACCTTCAAGTTGAATAGCATAATCAAGGACTTCCTTGGCGGTTGGATTATTCTCATATTCATTTTTCAAATCCGCATCTTCTTTGATACTTACGGACAATGGAATATGTCTACCCTGAGCGGGTGGTGGTACTAATTTTGCCAATCGATCACTTTCCGCATATGGCACTTGCAAGACACGAGCCACATCCCTTACGGCCATTCGACCGAACATTTTACCAAAAGTAGCAATATTTGAAACATGATCTTCACCGTATTTCTTGGCACAATATTCAATCACCTCATCACGTCGTGTATCTTGAATATCAACATCAATATCCGGCATTGATATACGATCAGGATTCAGAAATCGCTCAAATAGTAAGCCATATTTTAATGGATCAAGATCAGTGATATTTAAAGCATAAGCAATAATAGAACCAGCCGCTGAGCCACGCCCTGGACCAAAAACAATTCCCCGAGATTTACCCCAGTTAATAAAGTCTTGAACAATTAAAAAATAGCCCTCATAGCCCATATTACCCATCACACCCAGTTCCATTTCCGCCCGCTCACGCACATCATCAGACAACTGAGGAATAATCTGTTCTACTGTGAGTTTTTTCGCTTCTTCAGCTGAAACGTCATTATAACGCCGAATTAAGCCCTGATAGGTCAATTTCAGTAGATAAGAATGTTCATTTTCACCCTCTGGCAACGGATATTTCGGAATCAGAATTCGCCCCAAATCCAATTCAACATTACAGCGGTCAGCAACTTTTTTGGTATTGGTAATTACTTCCGGCAATTCCTCGCCCCAATGGTCAATTATGTCACGAGGGTCAGTTAAATGTAGCTCAAAATCCTTCAAGCTCATCCGCTTTTCATCACTCAAAAACGCACCCGTACCGACACATAATAGAATCTCGTGGGCGTCTTGATAGTCATGCGTCAAATAATGCCCATCACAAGTCACCACCATCTCAATATCTAACTCACGAGATAATTTAATCAAGCCATCATTGATTTTTGCCTGTACGTCCCAATGAGTATTAGATTTTGGATGTCCGTGATCCTGCAACTCAAGATAATAACGATCGCCCAAAACTGATTTATACCATTTAGCGATTTCCCGTGCTTTATCATAATCATCATCTCTGAGCGCCACACCAATTTCACCGCTGGCGCAACCGCTCATAACAATCAAACCTTCATTTAGCTCCTCAAGCAGTTCATGATCAATCCGTGGCTTATAGTAAAACCCCTCTAGGTTTGCTTGTGTAGACAACCTCATTAGATTATGAAAACCAGTATTATTCATCGCTAGCACGGTCAAGTGAAAACGCTGCTTATCTTTACTCGGATCACGATCAAAACGAGAACGAGCTGCCACATAAGTTTCGATACCAAGAATTGGCTTGACACCGGCTTTCTTTGCCGTTTTATAAAAGTCGAGGATACCACTCATCGTACCATGGTCGGTCACGGCGGCTGCTTCCATACCAAATTCACTGACTTTATCAACCAAATCGTCAATCTTCGTCAAGCCGTCTAAAACTGAATGAAAGGTGTGGTTATGTAAATGCACAAAATCAGACGGCTTCAAAACCGCTGAGTTTTTATTCTCTTTACCCCCACTTGTCATTAAAATAATTATATCACGCTAGCGACGGCTTTGCATCGTCTCAATCAACCGATTTACAAAATCAGCCAATGGCGGAAAAATATCGGCAGTTTTACCTAAAATCCACACCGATAGAACGATAAATAAAGTTACACCAATCACACTGCCGATACCAAAAAAGATACCACGCCAAAAGTTCATAGCATAAACTTGACGTCTTGAACGGTGAAAATCAAAGAACAAGTCCTCCAAAACTGCCTGACGAGCGCCATTTTCATTATCACGAATTATCTTTTTCACCAGTTTATTTGGCTGTTTTTCTGGTCGCTTTGTCATGTTTTTTACCTCTTTTAAAATACTCCTTCAATGTAAAAATTTTCGGCGTTAAAGTCGTAAATAACTTAGCTCCCAAAGCAATTAAGCTAATTTTATCCCTAGCAAATGAAAGCTTCTCAGTCATTTCTAATGTCGTTTGCTGCACATGCTTAATTTGACGGGTCAATTTCACAACCGAAAAAATCATATAAACGATTACACCGATCAGAACAATCAATAAAATAATCAGCACGATTAATAAAGTCTTCATGCTTATTATTTTACACTATTTCAAACGTTCTGTCATAAAGTCACGCAATTCATCACCAAAATTTGGATCACGTAAACCAAAATCAATCACTGTTTTGAGATACTCTAATTTATCACCCGTGTCATAAAATTTGCCATTATTAATTTCGCGGGCATACACACCCCAGCCGTCATTAATCATGTTCTGGACGATTGGTTGAATCATAAATTCGCCGTGACCATTAAATTCTTCGCCAGCTTTTTCCAGATATTCAAATAATTCTGGTGTAAATAAATATTCACTAACGCTACCCAACTCACTAGGAGCATTGGCTTTGCCAGGTTTTTCAATAATCCGTGAAACTTTAATCTCACCAGTTTGCTCGACTTCACCACTAACAAAACCATACTTATCGTATTCATCATCTTTTTCTGCTCGCTTACAAGCCAGCACACTACCGCCGTAACGTTCATAGGTTTCGATTAGTTGTTTAGTGACACCGGGTTTACTGACAAAAAAATCGTCCGCCCAGGTGTAAATAAACGGCTCATTACCAATTAAATGAGCAGCGCAGGCAATCGGCGTAGCGTTACCGTAAGGACCTTTTTGGCGCAGATAAACGAAATTGGCTAAATTGGCGATATTATTAACCTGATCAAGCAGCGGCTTTTTCTTAGCACCACCAGCTATCAAATTGGCCACCAAATCCTCATTTGGCACATCAAAATGATCCTCAATTGCACGCTTGTTAGCGCTACCAACGATAATTATATCCTTAACACCAGCCTCAACCAATTCCTCAACAACATATTGAATAATTGGTTTATCAACCAGTGGCATCATCTCCTTTGGCATAGCCTTAGTTTGTGGCAAAAAGCGTGTGCCAAAACCGGCAGCAGCAATAATAGCCTTAGTTGGTCTTTTCATGATTTCCTCCTAATTATAACCTTTCCCGAATTAATTTTTGCGCTAGAGCTGGATTAGCCTGACCTTTTGATTTCTTCATCACTTGACCCACCAAATAACCGATCGCCTTGTCTTTACCAGCCTTGATATCGGCAATTGAAGCAGAGCTGGCTGGATCGTTCATCACCTCATCAACGATTGTCGCAATAGCCGATTCATCTGACACCTGCAACAAATTCTTTTCTTTTGCTAGCTCTCGTGGATTTTTTGCACCCGCCAACAACTCGTTAAACAATTCTTTAGCATTAGTACTAGAAACTTCAGCTTTTTCAGCCATTTCAGCCAGCTCAATTAAGTCGTCAATGGCAATCTGATCCGTTATAACATCTTCAGATTGAGCCTTTTCGCTGTCACTATTTTCATCAATAGCTAATGCGCTGACAAACCAGTGCGCCACTCGCTTGGCGTTAGAATCGCCAGATTTCTGCTGAATTGCCAAAATTGTTTTAGCGTGATTTTGGTTCAACAATAACGAATTAACTACCGACTTATCAAGCTTCAAGCTACTCCAACTTGCCCGATATTCACTTGGCAACATCGGCACTTCAGATTGTATTTTTTCTATCTCTTCATCAGTTAATACAATTGGCGGAATATCAGCATCCGGCATATAACGATAGTCTTGAGCGTCTTCTTTTGAGCGCTGTGAAGTGGTAATTCCCTTATCATCATTCCAGCCACGAGTTTCCTGGATGACAGCCTCACCACGCTCCAACAAATCAACTTGGCGCTTAAACTCATATTCAGCTGCTCGCTCAACACTCCGGAAAGAGTTGAGATTTTTGACTTCCGCTCGCTTACCAAGCTCAGCCGCACCTTTCTTGGCCACCGAAATATTGACATCAAATCGCATATTACCGTGATATAAATCACCGTGTGTCACCCCAGCATAAACCATCAACTTATGTAGCTCAGAAGCGTAAGCCCTAGCCTCTTCGGCAGAATGAATATCTGGTTCCGAAACAATTTCAATCAGTGGTGTACCAGCTCGATTCAAATCCACTAAGCTATAATTATCATAATGCGTTAACTTGCCGGCGTCCTCTTCCATATGAGCGTGTTCAATTCGCACTCGCTTGATCGATCCATCTTCAAGCGGTGCATCAACGTAGCCCGCCAGAATAATCGGCTGATACATTTGGCTAGTTTGATAGCCCTTTGGTAGATCAGGATAAAAATAATGCTTGCGATCAAAGCGACTCACTTTAGCGATCGGCGCATTCAAAGCTTTTCCAGCCCGTACCGCCAGCTCAACGGCGTGTCTGTTCAACACCGGCAACATACCCGGTAAACCAAAATCAATCTGATGAGTCTTAATATTCGGTTCGGCATTACGTGCATCATTATCAGCTGGAGAGAATAGCTTAGTTTTTGTCGCCAACTGAACATGACACTCAATACCAATAGTCATTTCATAGTCATCATAAACACTCATTATAGCGCCCCCAAATCTCTTAATGCTTCTTCATAGCTCACCATAGCTCGACGAAACGTCTTTTCGCTAAGTTTTATTTCTTCCTCATGTGCAATTTGATTGCGTAATTTATGAGCCGACCATAAAGTATTCTCACTTGACCAGTAACCTTTACGAGCTTTGAGTCGTTCACCCATCGTTTGACCCTTAACTCCATAATCACGCATTGCCTTATCTAATAATTTGTCAGCTTTAACGATTGTCATTTGCATGCTATCAGAGCTTCTGACGTTCACCCGATCAGAAATTGCACGCCAGACCTTACGATAAGCCTCTTGATTAAGACGATTATTGCGCCGTGAAGTAATTTGAATAAAAATAATCAATAAACTACCGACAATTACCACGGCAATAACTAATGCAATGAAAGCAGGAGACATTAAAGCGCCTCCACTTCTGCTATCAATTGCAATAAAGCATGATCGGCCTGATAATCACCTATCAGCTGTACACCAATCGGCAAACCTTGTTCATTAGTGCCAGCCGGCACGCTAATAGCTGGTAATCCAGCCAAAGAAGCTGGTACTGTCATTATATCCGCTAAATACATTTTTATTGGATTATGCGCATTCTCGCCAAGCTTGAAAGCCGGGGTTGGCGACACTGGGCCAAGTAATAAGTCATATTCCTCAAATAGCTTCTTAAACTCTCTAATCAACAATGTTCGTGCTTTCTGTGCCTGCATATAATAAGCGTCAAAGAATCCACTCGACAATACGAAACTTCCGATCATAATCCGCCGTTTATTCTCCGTCACAAAACCCTCATCACGACTGCGACCATAAAGTTCAACCAAGGTTTTTGCACCTTCAGCCCGATGACCATAGCGAACACCATCATAACGTGCCAGATTCGACGACACTTCTGCTGGCACTACAACATAATAAATTGCTAATGAATACTCCGCCATCGGCAAGTCAACTTCATCAACTTGATATCCCAACTGCTTGAGTTTTTCAACATGTTCCAGCACCCGAGAGCGCACCTCTGAGTCAACATCATCGGTCATAAACTGCTTAATTAGACCAACTCGTTTTTTATTCAATTCCTGAGGTTTAGTCCAAAAATCTGGGAGAGTTGTCATATCCTTTTTATCTTGGCCAGACATAATCTCCATCACCAAGTCTGCATCAGTAGCGTTTGTGGTAAAACAGCCAATCGTATCTGTACTTGATGCCATAGCGACCACTCCGTAACGACTAACCGCCCCATAAGTTGGCTTGACACCAACTACACCGTTAAAGCTAGCTGGCTGACGAATCGAACCGCCCGTATCTGAGCCTAAAGCAAACGGCACAACATCTAGCGCCGTAATTACCGCTGATCCACCACTAGAGCCACCAGCAACTCTGGTTTGGTCAACTGCGTTTTTAGTTGGTCCAAACGCTGAATTCTCGGTTGAACCACCGTGGGCAAAAGCGTCAAGGTTTGCTTTACCAATACAAATTGCACCCTCAGCCTCTAATTTCTCTACCGCCGTGGCTTGCAGGGGTGTATTAAAATTCTCTAGCATTTTGCTAGCAGCAGTACTCGGTGCGCCAAATGCCAAAAAATTATCCTTAACCACAAACGGCACACCAGCCAATCTACCAGAAATTTCGCCCGCATCTACTTTCTGCGCTCGCTCCAATGCCCGCTCTTCCGTTAAGTTGAGTAGTGCATGGTAGTCTTCAACTTCACGAGCTTTCTCCAAGGCTAATTTAACATTTTCTACCGCACTTTTTCCTACAAAATCTGCAATTTTACTCATTACAACACCTTCGGCACTTTCACTTGAAAATCTTTCTGTTCTGGCGCTAGTTTTAATAACTCATCACGGCCAACATCGGTTTGGATTTCATCATCACGCCAAACATTCTCCAGACCCGTAACTTGGTACGTCGGCTCAACATCAGTCGTATCAAGCTCCTTCAATTTTTCAATATAGGTAATTATTTTTTCCAAATCTTGACGCAATCCATCGACCTCATTATCAGCCAAAGCCAAACTACTCAAGCTCGCCAAGTGTTGGATATCACTCGTAGAAATTGTTGTCATAAATTACATTATACTAAAATCGCCCGATAATTACATCAGGCGACTATAGTTTTCTTAATTATATAAAATCTGTTAGTCTATGATTTTACTATAATAATCACTGAGCGCACGCACCTTTTTAGTATCATGAACTTTTACAGCTACAGTGATTGAACCAGCCAACATCACGGCAATAGATGCTGCAACCAACACCCAAGCCAAGATTTTTGACTTATTAACACCGCTGACAATTTTATAAACACTCCAGACGGCAAACGCTAACAAAGCTAAACCTAGGAGATATGGCAAGAATTCCGCCAAATAAAGGCTCTTATAAACTTCACCAGCCTCGCTCACTCCGATAAACAATAGGGAGCTAATTAAAATGGTAATGATTTTTGCTAATGAACTAATTGTCGAGATTAGAAGAACACCAAATCCACCGTAAGTAATCAGCTTGTAGGCAGTGCGTGATGTATAACCAGCACGATCCGGGATGGCTTTTGATACTCGACCAAACAAAATTAATGACAAAACAGCCAGCAAAACAGCCAAAACCCCAGCGGCAATAATACCAGTACCAGGTGTTGTCATGTCTGGCGCTAGACCGCTGATCGAGCTAGATCCGGCTGAAGAAATCCCCGTCCATATACCAAATGATTTAACAAGCACGGAAATTGACAATAGCACCGAACCGATAGCCGAACCCATGGCAAATAGATATTCTAGCGTCAATAGTTTAGCTTTACCCTTATTTGGATCAACTGGCACATACTGAGTAGGATATGCTTGATATTCTGGTTGCGCTGGAGCCACTGCTGGCTGCACTGGATCAGCTACTTGTTTTTTATTGGTTGCCATAGTATTCCTCCGTTTATACTAATTTTATTCTACATGGTTTGACGAATTTCCGCAATCAAATCACGCAATTCTGCCGCCTTTTCAAACTCTAAATTAGCACTAGCCAAATTCATCTGTCCCGTTAAGTCTTTAATCAAGGTAGCATATTCTTCTTTCGGAATTTTCTTCAAATCCAATTTCTTTTTCACGCTTTCTTTCATCGGAATAATTGAGCGCAAGCCGTCATCAATCTTTTTAACAATCGTGCGTGGTGTAATATTATGTTCTTCATTATACTGTTGTTGGATATTCCGACGACGGTTGGTTTCACTAATAGCCGCCTGCATCGAGCGTGTCACAATATCCCCATACATCAACACTCGCCCCTCAACATGTCGAGCGGCCCGACCGATTGTCTGAATCAATGCTTGCTCACTACGTAAAAATCCTTCTTTATCAGCATCCATAATCGCTACCAAACTAACTTCTGGTAAATCCAAACCTTCACGCAACAGATTTATCCCCACCAATACATCAAACACACCTTCACGCAGTTGCCGAAGAATATCGCCACGTTCCAATGTGTCAATTTCACTATGAAGATAAGCTGTCTTAATGCCATTTTCGCTTAAAAATACACTAAGATCTTCAGCCATGCGTTTAGTCAATGTTGTTACCAGCACCCTACAACCTTTGGCAATCGTCTGGCGAATCTCCTCCATCAGATCATCAACCTGACCTTTAGTTGGTCGTACTTCAATCGTTGGGTCGAGTAGGCCCGTCGGACGAATTAACTGCTCAGCTGGTTGCGGAGAGCATGACAATTCATACTCCCCTGGAGTAGCTGAAACATAGATCGCTTGATTAATGTGTTGATAAAATTCATCAAATCGCAGTGGACGATTATCCAGCGCACTCGGCAAACGGAAGCCATGCTCCACCAACACCTCTTTACGCGCTCGATCGCCGTTATACATGCCACGCACCTGTGGTAATGTCATGTGAGATTCATCTATCAACAACAGCCAATCGTCCGGAAAATAATCAATCAAAGTTGCTGGTTGCTCGCCCGGCTCACGATCGGTCAAATAGCGCGAATAATTCTCAATCCCTTTAACAAAACCAGTTTCCCTCAGCATTTCCAAATCATACTTAGTTCGCTGAGTCAGTCGTTGCGCCTCCAACAATTTATCATGCTTCTCAAACCACTCTAACCGCTCGGCAAACTCTTTTTCAATCCCCAAAATTGCTTGGTCTATTCTTTCCCGTGGAGTAGCATAGTGGCTGGACGGGAAAATAGTTATTTCTTGTGGCTCAGCCAAAATCTCCCCTGTTAACGGATCAATTTGGATCAACCGCTCAATTTCATCACCAAAAAACTCCACTCGCACCGCTCGATCTTGCCCAGCTGGAAAAATATCCACCACATCACCCTTCACTCGAAAAGTACCCCGAGCAAAATCAATATCATTACGACTATATTGAATATCAGTCAATAGACGAACAAATTTATCCTGACGCCGCCGTTCACCACATTTCAGCTTAATTGCCATGTCAGCATATGTTTCGGGTGAACCAATACCATAAATACACGACACACTAGCCACAATAATCACATCCCTCTTTGTTAACAAAGCTGAAGTTGCCGCATGTCGCAAACGGTCAATCTCATCATTAATCTTTGAGTCTTTTTCAATATAAGTATCAGAGCTAGCGATATAAGCTTCAGGTTGGTAATAGTCAAAATAGCTCACAAAATAGTGGACTTCATTGTCAGGAAAAAATTCCTTAAATTCAGCAAACAACTGCGCCGCCAGCGTCTTATTATGTGCCAACACCAAAGTTGGCACGTTGGCTCGAGCTATAATATTTGCCATAGTAAACGTCTTACCAGAGCCGGTCACACCGACTAATGTTTGCTCACGCTCACCCTTTTCTAAGCCCGCCGTCAACTGAGCGATCGCCCGTGGCTGATCACCAGTCGGTTGGTATTTTGACACAAGATGAAATCTATTCACCTCTTTACTATACACTAAAATCATACTACTGCCGACCATATCTTCCAAAGCCGTTGTCAAATAGTTGATTATTCAAACAAAAACAATTTTAGCCTTTATGACTCTCTAATTGCTTGACAAACTTAAGCGTTTTGTGATATAATGAAAGTATAAGGTTTTATTATTAACTAACAAAAAGGATAAAATGACACCAAAATCAGCATGCATTCCCCGAGAATTACAACTTGAAGCCGCAATGTTTCGCCTCGGTAAGGTGGACGATGAAATTCACGCCGGCTACGAAATTCTCTGCAAATATCATAAAACTGTTACTATTTTCGGCTCAGCACGGGTTAAGCCCGACTCGGAATACTACCAAAAAGCCGTACAGTTAGGCGCTATGTTGGCTAAAAATGGCTATACCATTATCACTGGTGGCGGCGGCGGAATTATGGAAGCAGCCAATCGTGGAGCTATTGAGGCAGGCGGACAATCAGTCGGCTTCAATATCAGATTGCCACACGAGCAATCACTCAATCCCTACACCACAGATTCCTTTGCTTTCACCCACTTTGCGCCGCGCAAAATTGTCATGACTTTAATGGCAGATGCTTACGTTTGTTTTCCGGGCGGATTTGGCACGATGGATGAAATTGCGGAGATTATCACCTTGGTACAAACCAAAAAGATGACACAAGTACCAGTTATCCTATTTGATAAAAAGTTCTGGGGTAAATGGGACACCTTTGTGCGAGAAAACATGCTAAGTAGCAATCAATTGATCTCGGATGGCGACGAAAACGTCTATACCATCACCGAAGATCTTGATGAAATTGTCAATGTGATCAAAAATAGTAAAATTTGTTGCGATAATTAGTTTTTTGACGATTTTTTAGACTTTTCTATCCAACAGATACCGCCATCACACACCACCCGCTCGACGCTTGGTGTATGAGTTCGTGGATGTTCTTTATAGCGCCGGGTAATCTCATAACCCAGACCTTTTTTACCATGAGAGGTACGTTGCTTACCGAGTGTCAATTGATGATGATAATTCTCCACAATATCAATGGGATGGAAAGAAATTATCTGACCGTCAATTTCCATTAGCACCCAATCAGACGACTTAAAAGGCGCCCACTGTTCAATTTTCGGGGCAATCGCCTGTAGACTTTGATAAACCTCCTCCGCTGTAGAAGTTGCTGGATCAAGTCCCAGTGAGCGGATAATCGAATGCGCTCGTGCCAAAATATCCGCCAACAATCTCACATCACTATCGTCACCGCTCATGCGACACAGTTCGTTCAATGCTAATCGTTGTTTGGTACTATCACCCAGAAGCCTACTTAGATTTCTCGCCATTTACACCTCCTTTTCATGAATTGACATAGCGTGTAGATCAACCTCACCACGCAAAATTCCTGTCTTGGCACCAATTTTCATCACCACAGAACTTGAATTAGCACTGGCAAAAATCACACTGTCTTTTAGACTTTTTCCCTTAGCCCATGCACTCAAAAAACCACTAGCGAAAGCATCACCCGCCCCAGTACGATCAATTGACGGTCGATTATCATACATCGCCGCCCGAATAATCGTTTTACCATCTGACGCAATTGAACCGTTCACGCCATCGGTCAGCAAAATCACTGGCACCAAATGAATAGCTCGTCTTACCAAATATTCCAAATCATCACCATCAATTAACTGCTTTATTTCATCTTTATTAAGAGCTAAAACATCAACATCACTTAATAGTCCCAGTAATTTTTCCTTCTGCGCCAATTCTTTCTTCCCCGGATTAAAGCAAATCTTCATACCTTTTTCCTTGGCTTGACGGAATAATTTGTCTAAAATCTCCATATTACCAGCTAAATTAGATACATATATCCAATCAGCCTGGTGGTCAGTCAAATCAAAGTCAGTACGATGATAATGTGTTGAGGCACCCCGATAAGTTAAAATCGTCCGTTCACCATTAGGGGCTAATAACAGCACTGAATATCCGGTATTATATTGTTGCGAATAACGAACAAACCTTGTATCAACATTTTCTCGATCCAAATCATCCAGCACAGCTTGACCTGCTGGGTCTTCACCGATCACCCCCATAAAAATCACTTCATGACCTTGTCTGGCAAAGGTAACGGCCGCATTTGTGGCGCCACCACCAGTGGAAAAATGAATTTTATTAACATCAGCCTTCGTTCCCAATTCCAACCTGGCAAAACAATGTTCTGGATCTTCACAAACTGGTCGTAAAGCCTCTGATTGGCTCAAAAACACATCTTGAATAGCAGCACCAACAGTAATAATTTTCGCCATTTTAGACTAGGGCCTTTCCTGATGAACCAAACGCCATAATTTTTTCTTCGACCACCTCTTGTACCGCAAAATAAACCTCTGGCATCAACTTGACGATGGCATATTCATCTGGGTTTTCCCTTAAAACTCGTTCCAAAGTGGTACGAAAAACATAACGCATATCTGAATTGATATTAATTTTACTGACGCCAATTTTAGCTGATTTTTGAAAATATTCTAAAGGTGTACCGGACCCACCATGTAAGGATATCTGACAATGAATAGTGTCACGAATTGACTGCAATAAGTCCAAATCCAAAATCTTGGGTACAGGATATTTACCATGTAAATTACCAACCGCTGCCGCAAAAGTATCAATCCCCGTCGCCTCCACGAACATTGCCGCACCCTCTGGAGTAGAAAAAGTCTTTTTTATCTTCTCATAATCAATTGTTTCAGTATGCAAATTTGATGAACCGCCAAAATAGTGTGGCTCACTCTCCACTAGCGCACCAGTAAATCGGGCATATTCCACCACCTCACGAGTCCGCTCAATAATCTCCTTATCGGAGGCATTATGGTTGGCTTGCGAAATATCAATATGGACAAATTCATAGCCAGCATCGATCGCTCGCTTACAGCTTTCAACTGTCGGCGCATGATCAAGGTTAAGATACATCTCCACCTCATACTCAGCTTTATAATTATCCACTAAATCACGCACATTCTCCAATCCCAACGCTTTCACTTCACCATCAGACACCTCAATTAAAACTGGCGAACGCAATTTCTTGGCTGCCTTAACCACTGCAACCAGCGTTTCTTGATTATCAATATTAAATGCACCAACTGCAAACCTTTGAGCTCGGGTTCGTTGCATCAAATGCCGTGCCCGTGTCGTGTTTTGCCGAATCTCTGAAATTGTCAGTCCCATATGCCCCCTTTTTCTACTGATTTTTAGTATAAGCGTTTTTTGGCATTTTTGCAAGAAAAAATAAGGCTTTTTACAGAGAGGGCGGGCATTTGGACTGCGGTTTAGTATTGACTTTTTTTGACCAGTATGATATATATATCAGCTTTTGCTCAAGGCTTTGTCTAAGGGCGGAAGTCGCCCTTTAGCTTTGAGCTTCACCTTTTGAAAGGAGGTGAAAAAAATGAGGAAATATTCCTCCCTTATGCTGGTAGCCGCGGCGTTGGCCATCAGCGTAATGTTTTGGGCGATTTTTATCGTCCTCGTAGCCTGGGCGTTGGTTTTTTTGACTGGATCCCTGCATGATTCCGGTCTTACGGCCGTCCCTGCTCTCTCGTTCTGGGAGAGCATGGTGACCTCCCTGGCCGTCCTCTCGCTCATAGCCTTCCTGCTGCGAGTGGGGAGGGTCGATGGAGAGAAAAAAGGGCGTTAACCGCCCGCTGAAAATAGCTCGCTGAATTGGTTTAATCTGATTGTAGGCTTTCTTAAGAAGTCTCTCGGATTGAAATCCGTATTCAGCTTGAGCCTTTTCAGCGGGCTATTTTCATGTTTCAAAAAATTTTACCCCACCAAAAAACCGCCCTGAAAAGGCGGTTTTTTAGCACAAATAAGGCTCTCAACGGTTACCCGTTGCTCGCTACAGAGCTTGTTCTCGCAAAATGTCTGTGCTTGAACTAGAATTAATTATATATCAAGATCATCTAATTCTGCAAGCTCTTTTCGAGCATTTTCTGCGTAAGATGACGAACTTTCCACAATCTCATCTGTTGAGCTATCCACATTTCCACTGTCTGCAGACTCAGATTCTTGCTGTGCACCAGTTAATCCATCATTATTAACGATTTTCAAATTATATCTAGCGTCGTTTTTAGTGCCTAATGCTCGGAGAAGAGTACGTAAACTTTGCGCCGTACCACCACGCTTACCAATTACTCGACCCAAATCATCTGGATTCACCGTCAAAGTAAGCAACACACCTTTTTCATCAATTAGGCGCTCCACCACGACATCATCTGGGTGCGATACCAAAGATTTTACCACATATTCTACAAATTGCTGGTCAATAGTTGACATTCCGTCCTCCTCCTGAATTATACTGTGATTTTAGTATAGCATAGGCGGTTTTGACTACGCAAGAACGTTTTATTTTGACTCACCCTGCTTATAGACATCAATTGCTCGTCGGGCCGCCTCTTGTTGTGCCATCTGCTTGGATGAACCAGTGCCACGCCCCATTAACTTATCACCGACAAACACGCCAAGAGTGAATAATTTATCATGATCTGGACCTTCTTCTGCCAAAACCTTATAAACAGGGGTGGCGTTATCAATTTTCTGAGAAAGTTCTTGCAAATAAGATTTGGGATCACGCCAAGAGCCTGACTCCAGAATATCATCTAGCTTAATTATAATATTTTGGTGAATAAATCGTCTAGCATCCTCAAAACCACGCTCCAAATAAATCGCACCAATTACTGCCTCAAAAGCATTCGCTAAAATCTGCAATCTAGCCCGATCAGTACCGTTTTTCTCACCTTTTGACATCCTCATCAGTGATTCATAGCCCAATTTATCACCTGCATCACCAATACTCTCCGTCCGCACCAACGCTGCCCGCCAACTAGTCAAAATCCCTTCTGGCTCAGAAAAATTATTAAACAGATATTCCGTCACCGCCAATTCCAGCACAGCATCGCCCAAAAACTCTAGTCGCTCATTATGATACTGCACTGAATTTTTATGTTCATTAACATAACTGCGGTGGGTCAGGGCGGTAATTAAAAGCTCCAAATTAGTAAATTCAAAACCCAATTTCTTACGAGCAAACTCTTGATATGGCGCAGTATTCATTCCACTCATCTATAAATTCTCCTGCCTAATCCGCTTCATCGCCAGAATAATCAGCTTACCAATATCATCATACTCAATTTCATCCAGCGCATCATAAAACGAGAACCACTTTAAACCATTCATCCAATCTTCTTTTTGCAATTTTTCATCTGGATCAAGCGCCTTGACTAGATATATTTGAGTGGTCATCAGCACCAGTTTATCGATCCGACGATAGCGAAAATTAACTTTACCCAGCCAACCATGGATTTCAATATTCTTCAGCCCGGTTTCTTCACCAATTTCACGCCGAGCAGTTACTTGTGCTGTCTCACCCGGCTCAATATGCCCTTTAGGAATCGTCCAGCGGTCACGAGCGTCTTGATAAAGCAGGAATTCCACTTCATTCTTTTTATTACGCCGAAAAACCACTCCGCCAGCCGTTGGCTCACGGACGATTTCTTGAATTGACGGCTTCTTTTTACCGCCAAAATATTTTTTTACTGTATCAAAATTACTTATTCTCATTATCGGCATCCTCTTGCAGGGATCGCAACGCTGTACCAAGCACACCGTTGATAAATTTCCCCGAGTTATCCGAACCAAACGCTTTAGCTAACTCCACCGCCTCATTTATTACCACTTTTGGCGGTACGTCATCAGTTGAATATGTCAATTCATATAGCCCCATTCTCAAAATTGCTCGATCAATCCGGGCAATGGTTGATAATGGCCAGTCTGGGGCAAGTGGTTGTAGTTTCTCATCCAACTCTGCCGTCTTCTGTAAAACACCTGCCACTAATCTATTGACAAAATCAACATCATCAATTGACGACGAATATTCGGTCATATTACGCCGCAAAATGTCAATATATTCTACATGCTGATCATTCAACTCTGATCTAAACTCATATTCATAAAGAGTTTGCAACGCAACGATTCGTCCTAAATGACGGTTTGAAGCCATAATAAAGCGTCCCTGTTCGTGTTTAGTTACTTTGTGTTCTTACCAGTTTCTCGTTTGGTAGTTTTCACCTTAACTGGTGATAATCCATTAACACGGCGTGCTAATTTCAAAACCAAATGGCTGCGACGCAAGCCAGTTTTACGTGGGCTACTCTGTTTTTTTGGTTGTGCCATAATCTATTCTCCTCTTTTGGGTTATTATAAAACTTGATATCAATTATAACGTTTTTTTAGCATAATCTCAAGTATTTTATTAAAAACGCTTGACTTTTTATGTTGATTATGTTAATATTGAAGTATGAGTAAAGAATCATTTCCATCCAAAGATAGTATTGATAGTATTATTAATCCACGGAAAGCAAAATTTATAACTGGAGCGGCTGCAGTAGCTGTTGGGCTTGCCTTCTTAGCCAATGGATGCTCAGCTAAATATAATCCTAACGAGGCAGATATATACTCAAGAGATATAGTAAAAGGTGCTACTGAGATTTCCGTCTGTAATGGAGCCAAAGTACGAGATAATCCTACTGTTCGAGAAGACGGCACCAGTGGCGAAACAAATCTTCTACATAAGGTTAATTTTGGTGATTTGCCAGAAGGAGCATGTATAAAGGTAGCTGTTGACGGCTCAACCGTATACCGTACTGAAGATTCAAGAGGACATTATGCCGACGGTACATGGTTTGGCGTACCAGAAAGTGTGCTTGCACAAGCACTTCCTGGATCAGGTCTTGATGAAAAAGACTCTGATAATCTCGTCTGGATAAATCATCAGAGAGCAAGCGTTAATAGCAGAGAGCAAGACACTCAACCTCAAAGTGAATCAGAGAAAGTCGAAAACCCGAATAACTAAACCACAATATTAATCAATTTCCCCGGAATATAAACCATCTTTTTAGGTGGTTTATTCTGTGTAAACCGCTGGACATTTTCATCAGCCAAAGCCGTCTTTTCCACACCTTGTTGGTCAGTATATAGTGGTAATTCCAGTTTTGATCGAAGCTTGCCGTTAACTTGGACGATGATAATCATCGTATCACTCTTTAGATATTTTTCATCCCATTTTGGCCAGTGATCAATATGTATCGTGTCATTATGCCCCAATTCGTGCCATAATTCCTCGGTCATATGTGGTGCAAATGGGGCTAAAATTTGCAATAAACTTTCCAGAGTAAATCGCCAATCTTGAGCAGGCATAAAGCCTTGTTTCTCTTTAATTTTATATAGCCCATTAACCATTTCCATCATCGAAGCTACTGCCGTGTTAAATTTCTCATCTTCAATATCACGAGAGACTTTTTTGATAGTGGAGTGTGTTAAACGAAGAAGTTCAGTGGCTGCTGAAGATTGATCCCTTGTGGAGGACGGTGACGTAGCCACCCCAATAAATTCCTGTACTAAATTCCACACTCGATTCAAGAAACGATACGTCCCCGGCACCCCACGAGTATCCCATGGTGCGTCCATATCATACGGCGCAATAAACATCTCGTAAACCCGCAGCGCATCAGCCCCGTAACCCGAGTCCATAATTTCCATCGGATCGATGACATTGCCTTTAGATTTGGACATTTTTTGACCATCCGGTGCCATAATATAGGCGTTATACATCATTCGCTTGAACGGTTCAGGTGTTGGCACCAAACCTAGTTTATAGAAAAAACGCATCCAAAAACGACTATACAGCAGGTGTGCTACTGCGTGGTCGGCACCATTGTAATAATCAACTGGCGCCCAGTGTTTAAGCAGTTCAGGATTCCAAGCTTGCTCGTCATTGTGCGGGTCAAGATAGCGCAAGAAATACCAACTGGAACAGGCATAACCATCCAACGTGTCAGTTTCGCGCCGACCTTCAACCCAGTCATCACCCTCAGGCTTTGGTTGAGTGATTGGTGCAGTTTCACCAGTTTCAACATTCACCCACACACGCACCCAATCATCAACCTGGGCTAACACGGAAGTATTACCGCCAGTTGGCTTAAAATCCTCAACTTCTGGCAAAATAACCGGCAGACAGTTGTCGGCAACAGCAATCGGCGGACGCCCCTCAACGTGAACAATTGGAATTGGCGCACCCCAATAACGTTGACGAGAAATCAGCCAGTCCCGCATTTTATAAGTGGTTTGCGTACGGCCTGTCCCTTGTTGTTCCAACCAAGACACGATCTCTTCCCGAGCCTCCTCGCTACGCATGCCATTAAATTGTCCAGAATTAACCAATTCACCCTCGCCCGTATAGCAACCCGACCCCTGAGAACTCTCCGGTGTATCAACCACTCGGATAACTGGCAATTCAAATTTCTCAGCAAACGCCAAGTCACGCTCATCGTGCGCTGGCACTGCCATGACTGCACCAGTACCATAGCCGCCAAGCACATAATCAGCTACCCAAATTGGTATTTTTTGACCGTTGACTGGATTGATAGCGTAACTACCGGTGAATACGCCGGTTTTGTCTTTATTCTCTTGGCGTTCAACTTCCGACTTTTGGCGGGCTGATGCTATATAAGATTCAACCATTTGACGAGTGTCGCTATTTGTTAAGTTAACCGCCATTTCATGTTCTGGCGCTAAAGCAAGATACGATGCACCAAATAGAGTGTCTGGGCGCGTAGTGAAAACTGTTATGACTTTGTCACTGTCAACTACTGTAAATTCAACCTCAGCACCAACTGACCGACCAATCCAGTTCTTCTGCATGGTCTTGACCATTTCTGTCCAATCCAAGTCGTCGGTTGCTTCCAAAATCTCATCAGCATAGGCCGTAATGCGGAAAAACCATTGCTTAAGATTACGTTTGGACACAGGATTACCGCAACGCCAGCATTTACCGCCCTCAACTTGCTCATTCGCCAAAACCGTACTATCAGTCTCACACCACCACTGCGGTTGCTCTTTTTGATAAGCTAGATCATGTTTGTATAATTGCGTAAAAATCCACTGCGTCCATTTGTAATATTCAGGATCAGCGGTGGAAATCTCTTTTGACCAATCATAGCTAAACCCGAGACGCTTGAGCTGAGTTTTAAAATGACTAAGCGCATCGTCGTGAGCTTGACGTGGTGTTTTGCCAACTTTAATCGCATAATTCTCCACTGGCAAGCCAAAACTGTCCCAGCCGATCGGATGATAAGCATTATAACCCTGCTGTCTTTTGGCACGCACTTTAATGTCAGAAAATTGATAAGTTCGTCCATGGCCAATGTGAATTCCAGCACCAGTAATCCCCGGCAGCATGCTAAGTCCGTAATATTTTGGCCTACTAGCATCGTCAAGGTCGGCGACATAAGTGCCATCCTCTTCCCAGCGAGCTTGCCATTTTTGTTCGATTTCAGTTGGATTATAACGTCTCATAGGTGTTATTATAGCAAAAATCCCGCCTCAATAGAAACGGGATTTATAGCTATGGTTATACTGCTAAATTTATGCAGATAGCATTGATTTTAGTGAATCTTCATCGAATTCGCCCAAAACATCTTTCAGATTGTCGGCATTTGATGGGATCTCTATATTCTCGGTCTTGCCTGGGTGAATATCAAATGAAAACTTTATCTTAGTACCATCATTATCACCCTCAAACTCAAACGCTTTCAGGTTATGACCAGAGTCAACCCAAACTTTCAACTTAGAATTACCACTGTCCTTATTATCTGGGGCATCTCTATCAAAAGCTTTCGAATCACAATCTTTCACCTTCTTACCAAATTCAGTATTCTCAACTGATTTGACAAACGACTTCAACTTATCTTTACTACCTTTAACTTCAAAACCACGACCACCATTGCGATCTCCTACTTTAGCATCCTGAACAACCAAGAATTGATTTTCCTGATAAATTTTAGCTATCTCACGTTTGAAATTATTGTTTTTATTAAGTTCACTCAATTCATTAGCTACACAACGTGATTTTTTATCAGTTATATCATCCAATGAGACTTTCAGCCATTTACCGTCAAGTTTGCTGATCGTAGGATTAAACGGTCGTAAATCATCTGCCACCTTTTGATTAATCTCTGAGTCAGTCATACTATACCCTAAAATCTCTGCCATGAATTTATTATAAGCTCTATAAGCATCTGAAATAGATGACTTAAGGTTGTCAGCTTTAAGATAAATGTCTTTGCCTGACACGATGACATTACCCTTTAGATTAAGATTAATAGATTCAGAAGACTGTCCGAACATCATTTTAGCTGATATATCCGTCTTACTCTTGTCTATATCATTAGCTGATTTAATACTCATGTCCAGTTTAAAACCAGCATCTTTAACCTCCACGACAACATTGCCGGAAACCGTAGCTTTTTGAGTGGTTATGGCATTAGCAACTGCGTCTGTCACCATTTTTTGTGGATTTTGCCACCACAAGAAATAGGTCAACAAGCCCGCCACTAAAGCAATAAGCAATAGTGAGCCTGTCACAATTCCAATAATTAAACCTTTTTTACTTTTCTTTGGCCGCATCTGCACAGCGCCATTACCGTCGCCAAAAGGTGGCTGCATAATTGGCTGTGGTTGTGGTTGAGCCGAACCAGTTGGTTGATTACCTTGTTCCATAACCCTCCTTTAGTTATTGATAGCTTAAATTATAACATAAACTCTATTTAAATTGTGAGAAAAAATCATTTTTTCTCGCTAGCCATTGTGGCTCCTGACGTACCAGTCTTTTCTCATCTTCTATACTGTGCAAATTTATTTTTATCGCCTCTTCTAACCACACGCCACCTGACGATCCCTTAAATAATGCAATACCCCCCGATTTCAGTTTGTCTCTGACAAAAGCACCCGCCTCAATTGCCGTTCTACATTCCTTCACCTGACAACCCTTTTGTCGGGCGGCAGGCGCTAAATGCTGATTAGCTTTTTCACCAACTGTCACCACCCAATCCAGCAAATCTGGATTACAGTACGACCCAAGTTCAGCGTGTGCTTGTTGAAAAATCCCTTTTAAGCCATTCATATTACCCAAAACTGCAATTCGCTGTGGCGCTTCCATTTTATATAAAGATTGTAAAGCTGCCAAAGCCGTCAACGGTGTAGAGCTATAGCTATCATCTATCAACCAAGTTTGATCAGCCCCACGCAATAGACTCATCCGCCCAGGTAGTGGTCGTAATTTTTCTACACCAGTTTTTATTGCCAGGTCACTCATCCCAAACGCATACCCAACTGCGGCGGCGGCGATTGCCGGCCGAACATTATGTTCACCGATAAGCTTCAAATCAACTTCTAGACCGTCTTGGTTTTCTGGCGAAATAATCAGCCCGTGGTGTCCAGTTTCCAATGAAAAATTATGATCGTCGAAACTGTATTCCGCCACCGAACTTGAACCGTAAGTTGTAATATTAGGATTGGTTAAAAACCCAGCAAACCTTCCCTCAATATCATCACGGTTGATAATCGCCTGCTTAGAGTAATTAGCCAGCGAAACCATTTCATTAGCAACTTCTTCAAGCGAATATTCTACTTGCATACGGCCGTTAGTAACCGAGGTTAAAACGGCAACATCTGGCACAAGATAATCCCTAAACCACACGTTATAACCAAGTTCTTGTGGATTAAATTCCTGAACAATCACTTGAATTTCTGGATTTTTGGCTTTAATGCGCTTTTTCATGGCACGTTTGACTTTCCACCAGGCAAATAACTTTTTCTGGGGCGCTCTAATGCCCATAATTTGCAAAAAAACATCTGCTTTGGTTTTTGGTTCTTCCTCACTCAATTGAATATTGAATTGTTGTGATAAAACCGTACCAATAGCAATTTTTGCGCTCGCCTTGCCAGCACTTCCTGTAATCGCCACTAATTTAACGTCTGGATGCGTCGCAAAAAATTCTCGCACCAGGTGCGCCAACTTTTCTTCTTTTTTCTTTGAGACTACGAACATAGTCTAATTATACCATAAGCAATTTCAAAACTAATCTATCAAAGAGCTGTTACGCGCCCACCCGGGGCAGTTCATGTGTTTGTTTTGAATGGCAGCATAGGAATTGCCCCTATGCGTACCAGCTCTAAAGCTATTATGCACCGTTTATAATAAAAACACAAGCGTTATTTTAAACTTATCAATATCTTAATGTTTGTCGAACTAGTTATTTAGTTTCTCAAATCTCGGCACAGATTTCCCGTCCAGCACCACTGTTTCCATAAACATATTAGCAGGGCGGGCGAATAATTCATATTCATTTTCATAAAGGGGTCGGTAAATTACCAGGAATTCTTCTGTCTCAGTTTCTAACGCTAGGCCAATCACTTCATATAGTTTGCCCGATTTACTATGTCTATACTTACCCTTATCAACCTCCAAACGATAATTTGGCTCTTTATTACCTGTTTTTTCTTCACTATACTCCAATCGAATCATTATAGCCTCCCTCTATTTCTGCAACATTTGTAGCAATTCTTGCTCATCAATAATTTTCGTGCCGTATTGTTCAGCTTTTTTCAATTTACTAGCACCAACCTTACCGCCCACCACTAGGTAAGTCGTACCAGCGCTAACGCTAGTTTGAAAGGTGCCACCAAGACTGCGAATTTTAGCAGCAGCTGTGTCACGTGACATTGATGTCAGTGTGCCAGTAACCACAAAAGACTGCCCAACAAGCGCATCACCCGATTCTTGAATAACCGGCTGAACACCAATATTAGCAAATTTTTCTAATAGCTTTATATTATCTTCATCAGCAAACCAAGCCACAATTGATTCAGCAACAATCTCGCCTATGCCATCAATTTTACGCAAATCATCAATCGTCGCTACCGCTAATTCATCCAAACTGCCAAAATGCTTAGCTAGATCAATTGCCGTCTGGGCGCCAACATGACGAATGCCCAAGCCATAGATAAAACGCTCAAATAACGGCTGTTTTTTAGTGGCAATGGCATCAAGCAATTTTTGTGCTGATACTTCCGCAAACCGCTCTAAATCCAACAGCTGCGATTTTTCTAACAGATAAATATCTGCCAAATCACCCACCAAACCAGCATTAACCAACGCTTCAACGTTTTTTTCACCCAACGTTTCAATATCAAGCGCACCTTTTGAAGCAAAATGCGTCAGCGATCGCTTCAAAATTAATGAACTATTCAATCCTTTGACACGATAAACCGCCTCGCCCTCTGGACGCACAAATTCCAATTCTGGATATTGCCGTGCTAATTCCACCGGAAAGTCAATCGGTTCAGCCTCAGTTGGTCGCAACTCGGTCAATACTTTTTCTACCTGCGGAATAATATCACCAGCTTTAAAAATAACTACCGTATCGCCACGGCGCACATCTAGCCGTGCAATTTCATCAGCGTTATGAAGACTAGCATGTTGGACTGTTGTACCAGCAACCTGCACGGGATCAAACACCGCCACTGGCGTAGCTGCACCTGTCCGACCAATAGAAATAACGATATCTTTAACAATAGTTGTGGCTTGCTCGGCAGCATACTTATAAGCCACGGCGCCGCGCGGATTTTTACCAACCAAACCTAAATCATCATACAATTTACGATCATTCAATTTTATCACCAAACCGTCAGTATTGAACGGTAAGTCGTGACGCTTTTTATCCCACTCGTCAACAAATCTCATCACGCCGTCTAAATCAGCGAAAACACTTGCTTGTTGATTACGTGTAATACCGAGAACGCTCAAAACTTCATAAGCAAAGCTGTGTGTCGGAATATCAAGATTATCGTCACGGATCACATCATAACCACGAAAATGAAGTGGTCGAGTAGCCACCAGCGCTGGATCAAGTTGACGAATCGTACCCGCTGCCAAATTACGTGGGTTGGCAAATTCAGGCTGGCCAGCTGATCGCTGACGCTTATTTAATTCTTCAAAGTCTCTCTTCAAAATCACAATTTCACCACGGATTTCTGTACGTCCATGCATAAAATCTTCAAAACCTACCGCCTCACGTAGCCTTAGTGGCACATTTTTAATCGTTCGCACATTAGCCGTCACATCTTCACCAACAAAACTGTCTCCCCGTGTCACCGCCTGAGTCAGCACACCGTCAATATAAATAAGTGCGCACGCCAAGCCGTCCATTTTAATGTCAGCAAAAAAATCATGTTGTGTGCCAGATGCCAATTTATCAGTACGCTTAACCCAGGCTTCAACTTCACTGCGATCAAACACATCATTCAGGCTAACCATTCGTCGTGGGTGACGAACTTTATTAAATCCCCCTAGTAGTTTACTGCCAACACGTTGCGTTGGGCTATCAGGCGTTATCCATTCAGGATGCACTGCCTCAATCTGCTTTAACTCCGCCATCAAACTGTCATAGATTGCATCACTAACACTTGGTTGATCCAGCGCATAATACTCATAACTATACTTATTTAGCAGTTTCTTGATCTCATCGAGTCTTTGCTGGTTGGCTGTCACTTTCCACGATCCTTCTATAAAGTAAATATATATATACCGCCAATAAAACTACTGACATCTGTGATAGGACTAGCCCAACAAATGGCACAAGTGGTAGCCAATTTAAGCTCGGTATAGCTGATTTCATTGCTGAATCAAACAAGATGATTGGTATCAATACAATAAACCATAAAATCGCCAATAGTACAATTGCCCATAATAATCGCAACAATAACCTAGTGCGCCTGCCCGTTACGATATCACCAGCCAACCGCAAAGACCTAAACGGGTACGATCCCGGCAGAGTAATAATAATCATCGCCAGCAAGGTTGATACTAACCAATAAGACGACATCGTTACGATTAAGATAGTAGCACCGCCAGCCGACATAAGGATAATAGTTTGATCTAGTACGCCAGAAGCGTTGAGGGCGCCGTAGATAACGACCGCAATTGCAGCCGGAATCATTTGAATGAGAGCTACCATAACCAAAACCATCATTGCAATCACTGGTGATCCAGAACTATAGATTCCATCTCGCACCTTGGGCCGTTTACCAGCCACCACCGCACGTGTCAGCCAAATTGTGCTTAACCAGGTAAATAAACCTATCATTATACCTGGAATTAACTGCGATGAACCAGATGATGAACCTGTCAGATAACTCATAGCTACACCAGAAAATAGACCTATCGTCGTTAAAACACCAGAAAATCCACTCTGCTCAGCCTCATTCATGGCATCTTTTAATTGCTGATAAGTTTCTTGCGACATCATACTAGATAAGAAAATCGTGGCTACTGAAAACGCTAATGTTAAAATTAGATACATTTTTTTATGCTTCAAAAATAGCTTTACCACCTCTCCGGTAAAAGCCCAATATCCAGGAATTTTTAGATCACGACGATAATCACGCCGTTTCGTTAATTTAAAGCTACGATGTGGCCGACGTGCTAAAAAGTTACGTCGTCGCTCGGATAAATTCGCTGTGTTATGCTTTAATAAATCGAGCCAAGATTTCTGACGGGTTTTCTTGATTGAAGCTGAAGCTGAACGCTTTTTTGAACTTTTTTTTACTTTATCCATATTACTTCCTACATTTTTGTCGCATTATTGCGCAGACGAGTAATGCGATCTTCTAGTGGTGGATGAGTACTAAATAATTTTGAGAAAAAACCAGGTTTTAGAGGATTGTTCATAAATAAATTAGCGGTAGATGAACTCTGTTTTTGCATTGGTCGACCATACTGCTGAAGCTTTTCCAGTGCGCTAGCCAAACCTTCAGAATCCCGTGTCAATAAAGCTCCTGAAGCATCAGCCAAGTATTCACGCTGACGACTAACCGCCAGCTGAATAATAGTAGCTAAAATTGGCGCTAAAATAACCACCACCAAACCAAAAACATAGATAATTGGATGAGTGTTGCGATCACGATCACGCCCGCCATAAAACATCATTCGCATCATCAGATCAGCCAAAATACCAATTGCGCTAACCAGCCCAAAAGCTATCATACTAACTCGGATATCATAATTACGAACATGACTCATCTCATGCGCCATCACCGCTTCAAGTTCGCGTTTACTCATAATTTCTAACAAACCAGTTGTTGCACCAACTATCGCATGATTTGGGTCACGACCAGTCGCAAAAGCGTTAGGCGCTGGATCATTGATAATGTAGACTTTTGGCATCGGCATACCAGATGCAATCGCCAAATTCTCTACTGTTCGCCACAATTCTGGTGCATCGTTTTTCTGAATTTCCTTAGCACCAGTCATTGCCATGGCTAATTTACCAGCGATAAAATATTGCAACCAAGCATACACAATAGCACAGCCAATGATAATCAGCGAAAATGAGTAATCGCCTACGAAAAATATACTAAATATCAGGCCAAGCACGCCAATAATTGCAACAAAGGCCACCATAATGAAAAAAGTATTACGTTTATTCTGAGAAATTGCTTGATACATAAACCTATTATAGCAAAATCCGCCCACCATTTATATGACGAGCGGATTTATTTTTACAGTAATATTAAAACTTGACTTCTACCGGCTTCTCAACCGCAGCACGATCTTCAACCTCAAAGAATTCTTTAGCTTCAAAGTGGAACATACTCGCAATAATATTTGCTGGGAAGGTCTGAATTTTGGTGTTTAAATCACGTACGCCACCATTATAGAAGCGTCGTGATGCCTGAATTTTATCCTCAGTATCAACCAATTCCTCCTGCAGTTGCAAAAAGTTTTGATTAGCCTTCAAATCTGGGTAAGCTTCAGCTACAGCAAACAAGCTCTTCAAAGCGCCTTCCATCATATTTTCAGCCTTAGCAGCATCACCAACCGTTTTGGCATCCATAATTGCTGAACGAGCCTCAGTTACTTTCTCAAAGACCTCTTTTTCGTGAGTAGCGTAGCCCTTGACCGAATTAACCAAGTTAGGAATCAAATCAGTACGACGCTTCAGCTGAACCGTAATATCACTCCAAGCCTCCTCGACTCTATTACGTAAGGTAACCAAGCCGTTATAAGTAGCCACCACAAAGCCAACAATCAGCACGATTATGACACCGATAACTAATAAAGTAATAATAATTGGACTCATATTCTATCTCCTTAATAATTTTATACAACTCATTATAACAAAAGCGCTATATCGTTTGCAATTGATTTTTACCTAAAATAAAATATCACCTCATTGGACGATATTTTGGGAAATCTGTATTATAGTGCGATTTTACGCCCAAGTTCGAACCAGTTTTGAAACAAAAGCTAAATAATTTAGCCGCGCCGTGCCCCAGTCCAGAAACCCTTTGCATATTTTTTGTAATTTCCCCCGCCGTGATTTTATTAGAAAAAGGTAAAGGGTGCTCTGGGCGGGTGCGCTGTTGCTTTAGCGACTTTGGCGGATTGTTATTCATCAACTATCGACCTGAGTGGAAATTATGTATAATATACCCTATGAAAAAACCACCTAGACTCCTACGTGGCGATATTGTCGCCGTCGTTAGCCTCTCTTCGGGTGTCTTAGGGGAGACATTTGCTAAGCACCAATTGGATATTGCAGAGAAAAGACTAAGAGACATTTTCGGATTGAATGTCCGCTATATGAACAATGCACTTCGAGGCATTGACTATCTGGCTATGCATCCAGAAGCGCGAGCGAGCGATCTTAAGCAGGCAATGTTTGATGACGAAGTCAAAGCAATCATAGTGGCCACTGGAGGAATCGATACCTTCAAGACAATTCCTTATCTCATGGACGATAAGGAATTTATCCATACCATTAAGACAAAGCCAAAGATTTTTCTTGGTTTTTCTGATACCACTAATAACCACCTTATGTTTTATAGGCTTGGAATGGCTACATTTTATGGGATAGATTTTTTGTCTGATCTAGGTGAACTAGATTCAAACATGCTACCTTACACTAAGCAGTGTATCTTTGATATATTTTTCGATACCGGTAGGATTGAGATTAAGTCAAGCCCAGAATGGTACAGAAAAAGAACAAGTTACTCAAAGGAGCAGATTGGTGTTAGCCGGAGTAAAGTCCATGAAGATACGGGGTTTGAATTACTGCTCGGTAGTCAAGCAGCTACAAAAATTGTACAAGGTAAATTGTTCGGAGGGTGCATTGAAAGCTTGTACGAGATGATATCTGGCGAAAGATATAAAGAGCAGCCAGCTATAACAAAAAAATATGGATTATTACCGCAGTCGGGCTGGGGAAATAAGATACTATTCTTAGAATCCAGCGAAGCACAGTCGACTCCAGACAGACTGGAGTACATGATTGACCGTTTAGGAAAACAAATAGATTATAGTGGACTGAAAGGTGTTATCGTAGGAAAGCCTCAAGATAATATTTACTATGAGGAATATAAACATATTTGGCAGGAATTCGCAATTCGCCATGATACCCCAGTACTTTACAATGTCAATTTGGGGCATGCGTACCCACACTGCATACTACCATACAATGCAACAGTTGAGTTAAATCTTGCAACAAAACAGCTATTCATTATTTCTCCGCTATTCTCTAATTAGAGTATATTTAAACCTCATAAACCTTGTCGCTAATATCAAAGCCATTAATGACAGTATCTTCCTTACTGACAATGGATAGAACTGCCGTTTCTATCTGTAAAATTGCAAAGGGCGATGACCTTTCAGCTAAAAAATCCTTGTGCCTTGAAATTTTTGGATCGAAACTACAGATACGACAAAAAGAAGCCGTTATAAATGACGACCAATTTATTAACTCCCCAAAAAAATCGCTAGTCGGCACTATGCGCTGCCAGCGAAAAAGCCGCCCGTTCGGGCGACCATTTCCGTTTTAGTTTCGATTTGGTGCGCGAGGCGGGAATCGAACCCGCACGACTTTTGGTCAAGGGATTTTAAGTCCCTCGCGTCTACCAATTCCGCCACTCGCGCGTATATATCTACAAGCCAGACATTTGCACATCTGACACTGCCTATATTATACTACATTTATGAAGCAAATTGTAATAATTCACGGCGGTTCAAGTTTTAATAGCTACGAAAATTACTTAAATCACCTAAAGTCCAGCCAACTTCACTACGAAAGACTACTTTGGTCGCAAAAATGGCGAGACTGGCTGGCGCAGGAAATCGTCGACGCTGATGTTTTGTTGCCGGATTTCCCCAATAAGCAGAATGCCAGCTACGCTGAGTGGAAAATATACTTTGAGAAATTACTGACGCTGCTCAGGGATGATGTCCAATTGGTTGGATATAGCCTTGGTGCAATGTTTTTGGCGAAATATTTACACGAATCACCGCTTGGTTCGCCAGTTCGACGACTGGTGCTAGTATCGCCGTGCTATGATGATGAATCGGTTGAGGATTTGGGTAGCTTTCAGGTAGAAAGTGCAGCTGGATTAGAAAAATCAG
>ERZ773065.117-NODE-117-length-48740-cov-6.495389_pt1 | contig 48740 bp, 41 predicted proteins | sample MGYA00580623_ERZ773065 | MGnify/ENA primary metagenome ERZ773065 (study PRJEB29015, sample SAMEA2738017) | human oral metagenome | biome: human oral; feature: human-associated habitat; material: dental | place: China | collected 2047 ... | reverse complement strand
TAATTCTCCCCCTGTGGGGGAGATGCCCCGAAGGGGCAGAGAGGGCAACACGCCGAAGGCTTGGCTTTTGTTATTTCAGATGGGATTTGATTTTGCTTCTGTGCTCTTTTTACTTTTTTACCCTCTCCCCGAATTCTTCTCCTAAAGGGCGGGAGGATTTTTGGATTCTCTGAACTCCGCGTGGATAGGGCGTTTGCGGGCAAGCACCTCTGGAACCCTTATAAACAAAGGGCTTCAGGGTAGAGTGCCCGGAGATGCCCTGTTTACGCGGGGTTCAGAGCATCCCCTCTGAAATGCCCTAAATACGCGGGCTGGCGGGGCGCCTGCTGACGAAAGGTGCGTCGCGGCCTGTGCGGGCGTCGCGTCAGTGCGCTTCGTCCCAGTTGGCGCCGACGCCGACTTCGACGGCCAGCGGTACGCGCAGCGCGGCGACGCGCGTCATGAGCGGCGGCAGTTCGGTACGCAGGCGGGGAAGTTCGGCTTCCGGCACTTCCAGCACGAGTTCGTCGTGCACTTGCAGAATCAGTCGCGTGTGCAGGTGTTCGCGGCTGATCCAGTCCTGCACGGCAATCATGGCCAGTTTGATGAGATCAGCGGCGGTGCCCTGCATCGGCGCATTGATGGCGGCGCGTTCGGCGCCCTGGCGGCGGCCGGCCTGCGCCGCGCGGATGTCGGGCAGCCAGAGCCGGCGGCCAAACACCGTTTCGACGTAGCCGTTCATCCGTGCTTCATGACGCGTTTCTTCCATGTAGCGGGCAACGCCGGGGTAGCGGGCGAAGTAGCGTTCGATGTAGCCCTGCGCGGCGCTGCGTTCAAGGCCGAGCTGACGGGCAAGGCCAAAGGCGCTCATGCCGTAGATGAGGCCGAAGTTGATGACCTTGGCCACACGCCGTTGGTCGGCGCTGATTTCGGGTGGCGTGAGGCCGAAGATTTCGGCCGCTGTGGCGCGGTGTACGTCCTCGCCGTGGGCGAATGCATTGAGCAGGCCGGCGTCCTGCGAAAGGTGCGCCATGATGCGCAATTCGATTTGCGAGTAGTCGGCCGAAACGATGCGGCTGCCGGGCGGTGCGACGAAGGCGGCGCGAATGCGCCGTCCCTCGGCGGTGCGCACGGGAATATTTTGCAAATTGGGGTCGCTGGAGGCTAATCGGCCGGTGACGGCGACCGCCTGTGCGAAATGGGTGTGCACGCGGCCGGTTTTCGGGTCGATCATTTTCGGCAGCTTGTCGGTGTAAGTGCCTTTGAGCTTGACGATCTGGCGCGATTCGAGCAGCAGCTTGGGCAGCGGGTAGTCGAGCGCGAGTTCGGAGAGCACTTCTTCGTCGGTCGAGGGCGTGCCCGACGGCGTTTTTTTACGGGCGGGCAGGCCCAGTTTGCTGAATAGGATGTTGCCGAGCTGTTTGGGGGAATTGATGTTGAACGGCTGGCCGGCGGCTTCGTAAATCTGCGCTTCCAGTTCCAGCAGGCGCTGGCCGAGTGCGTTGCTCTGCCGCGCCAGCGCCTCGGCGTCGATCAGCACGCCGTTGCGCTCCATGCGGAACAGCACTTCGCGCGCCGGTATCTCGATATCGCCGTAAATATAGGCGAGTCCGGCATGGGCGGCGATCTGCGGGTAAAAGCAGGCGTGCAGGCGCAGGCAGAGGTCGGCGTCTTCCGCGCCGTATTCAGCGGCCTGTTCGACGGCGACCTGGTTGAAACCGATCTGGCTGGCGCCCTTGCCGCACAGGCTTTCAAAAGAAATTGTCGCCAGGCCGAGATGACGCTCGGCCAGTTGGCCGAGGTCGTGTCCGCGCACACCGGATTTGCCTGATTCGAGCACGTAGGATTCCAGCAGCGTATCGTGGGCGATGCCGCGCAGGGCGATGCCGTGGTTGGCAAAGACGTGTTCGTCGTACTTCAGATGCTGGCCGATCTTGGCGTGCTGCGGCGATTCCAGCCAGGGCTTCAGGCGTGTTAGCGCCTCGTCGATCGGCAATTGCGCCGGCGCGCCGGCATAATCGTGGGCAAGCGGCAGGTAGGCCGCTTCGCCGGGCGCGACGGCAAAGGACACGCCGACGATGCGTGCGTTCAAGGGGTCGAGGCTGGTCGTTTCGGTGTCGAGCGCGGTCAGCGGCGCGGCGCTGATTTTTGCCAGCCAGCGCTCAAACGTCGGCCAGTCGAGGATCGTCTCGTAATGTTTTTCCGGCGGCGTTGGAAAGGCCGTCGGTTCGGGGCTGGCGGCCTGTGCCGGCGAGGTGGAATGGCTGGTGGGATGGCCGACGGAATGGCCGGCGGGGAAAGGCTGCGACGGCTCCAGACGCTGCGCTTCCTTGAGCCAGGATTTCATTTCGTAGCGCGTGAAGAATTCAATCAGCGTATCCCGCTGCGGCAATTGCGGCGTGAGCGGCGCAAGACTATCGGGCAGCTGCGGCAGCTCGGCCGGATCGAGATCGCAGCGAACTGTCACCAGCCGGCGGCCGAGCGGCAGAAAATCCAGCGCTGCGCGCAGATTCTGGCCGACCGCACCGCCGATGTCATTGGCGGCGGCAATGACGCCATCGAGCGAGCCGTATTGCGTCAGCCATTTGACCGCCGTTTTCGGCCCGACTTTGGCCACGCCCGGCACGTTGTCGACCGCATCGCCGACCAGCGTCAGATAATCGACGATGCGTTCCGGCGGCACGCCGAACTTGGCGAGGACGCCGGCGGCATCCAGCGTTTCGCCGCTCATCGTATTGACCAGCGTGATGCGGTCATCGACGATCTGGGAGAGGTCCTTGTCGCCGGTTGAAATGATGACTTCGAGTCCCTGCGCCGCCGCACGCCGCGCCAGCGTGCCGATCACGTCGTCGGCCTCAACGCCGGGGACGCTCAGGATCGGCCAGCCGAGCGCGGCGACGCCGGCGTGAATGGGCGCGATCTGGCGCGCCAGGTCATCCGGCATGGACGGCCGGTTGGCCTTGTAATCGGGATACCAATCGTCGCGGAAGGTTTTTCCCTTGGCATCGAACACGCAAGCCTTGTAAGCTATGTTTCGCTGTTGCGTGTCGGCGTCGAGCCGGCGCAGCATGTTGAGGACGCCGTAAATCGCCCCCGTCGGCTCGTCGCGCGAATTGCGCAGGTCGGGCAGGGCGTGAAAGGCGCGGTAGAGGTAGGATGATCCGTCGACCAGAAGCAGGGTTGGCATGGCAAAGAACCGAACGATTCAAATGAAGGACTGAAACTCAAGATGAGCGAGAAAGCAAAAATCCCGGAACCGGCGGATATCGCCGAGTCAAAATTCACCGCTGCGCAGGAGGCGTGGCGGGTTTTCGGCATTATGTCAGAGTTCGTCGAGGCCACGCAGCGTCTCTCGGCCATTCGCCCGGCGGTGTCGATCTTCGGCAGTGCGCGCACGCCGCCCGGCTCGCCGTATTACGTCTTGACCGAGGAGATCGCGCGCAAACTGTCCGACGCCGGATTTTCGGTGATTTCCGGCGGCGGGCCGGGCATCATGGAGGCTGCCAACAAGGGGGCGTACCACGGCAAATCGCCGAGCGTCGGCCTCAATATCCAGTTGCCGCGCGAGCAGGTCAGCAACGGCTATCAGGATATTTCGCAGACTTTCCGCCATTTTTTTGCACGCAAATATATGTTCGTGCGTTTTGCCAGCGCCTACGTCGTCATGCCCGGCGGCTTCGGCACGCTTGACGAGTTGCTCGAAGCGCTGACGCTGGTGCAGACGGGGAAAAGCCAGAAAATTCCGATCATCCTCGTGCATTCGCCTTTCTGGCGCGGACTCGTCGACTGGCTAGGCGCCCGTCTGGTCGAGGAACAGATGATTGCGCCGGAAGACATGCAACTGCTTCAGGTGCTCGACCGTCCCGAAGAAGTTGTCGACGCGATTTTCGACCATTACGCAACGCGCGGTTTTGCACCGCTGCCGTCCGAACACGAGCTGCTGCTCAATCTGTAATACAATGAGATTGTGTTTCCTGGCCTGGAGCGAAGACGCGCAGCAAGCGTGTTTCCGTGTGTTCATCTGCGTTTCAGGCCGTGTTCCGGAGCGTGTTTACCGCCCGATTCCCTTCCCTGGACGATTGCCATGCGCCACACCGCTCACCGTTTTGCCTTTCTACTGACCCTGCCGTTTATCGCGCTCATTACCGCCACGGCGCCTGCTGCGGCGCAGTCGCAGGCGGCACCACCACCTGCCGCCGATGCGCCGCCGCCCCCGCTGGAGATCATCGACGATGATTTTGAGCCGGACGTGACGATCCGCAAGCGCGACGGCGACACCATTGAGGAACACCGCATCAAAGGGCGCCTCTACAAGATCGTGGTGACGCCCGCGCACGGCGTGCCCTATGTTCTGGTCGATCCGAAGGGCGACGGTACGTTTGTGCAAATCGACCAGGGCGCGCCGCAGATCGCCGTGCCGATGTGGGTTCTCGGCACATTCTGAGCGCGGTGCGTAGAAGCTGCGGCGGCATTTGCCATTTGTCTTTGCTTTCAGCTTTTTTCTTTTTCCTGTTACCTTGAATTTTCTAAACAAGGAAGGTCATCTTATGGAGCAACTGCCTGTCCCCGTCCGCAAATTTACCGGCGAGAGCCGCGTCGTCGATGTCAATCGCGTCTTTGACTGGTTGCAGCGCGGATGGTTGCTATTCATGGCTGAGCCGGCGCAATGGCTGCTGATGACGCTGGTGCTGATCGTCATCATGCTGGTGTTGTCGCTCATTCCCTTGCTGGGCAACCTACTTGCCATTTTACTGACGCCGGTTTTCGTCGCCGGCATGTTGTACGTCGCCCAGCGTGTGGATGATGAACAGGATCCCACCTTCGAAAGCATGTTTGTCGGCTTCAGCCAGAAACCTATCAGCCTGATGATCCTCGGCGCGCTGTATACCGCAGCCAACCTGATCATTATGCTGGTCTTGTTTCTGATTGTCGGCGGCGCTATCTTCAGCGGTGCAATGCGCGGCGATATGACCGGCGTTGGAATGGCGATTGGCAGCGTGCTGGTCGCATTTGTGTTGTCAATAATTCTCTTTGTTCCCGTGATGATGGCCATGTGGTTTGCGCCGGCGCTGGTCTTCTTTGAAGACGCCTCGCCCATTGATGCGATCAAGGCCAGTTTCAGCGCCTGCTGGAAAAATATCGTGCCCTTTATCGTCTATGGGCTGTTGATGTTTATCGCCTCAATCGTTGCGGCGCTGCCTTTCATGCTTGGCTTCCTCGTTTTGCTGCCCATCATATTCGGCTCGATGCTGGCTTCGTACAAAGATATTTTTGCCAGCCAATCGTAAGCCCCATGCAAACAAAAACCCTGATTGTTCCCGCCAGAAACGGCTGGCAATGGATTACCGAAGGCAGCCGGATTTATGGCAAAAATCGCATGCTGCTGGCGTTGGCGGTCATTGGCTTCTGGCTGCTGATCGGGCTGGTCGGCAGCCAGGTGCCTCAAATCGGCAGGCTGCTGGCGACGATCTGCATGCCGGCCATATCGGTCGGCCTGATGGGGCTTTGCCGCTATCTCGACCAGGAGGATACGATGGCGCCTTCAGCCCTGCTTTCCGGACTTTCCGGCCACATGGGCGCGTTGCTGTTGCTGGGCGTGATGTACATCGTCGTGCTGGCGGCGGCGCTGGGCGTCGTGGCGCTGATCGATGGCGGCCGTTTCTTTCACGTGTTTCTCATGGGCGGGAAACTGGATGCGGCCGAGGCAAACCCGCTGGCGACCTGGGCTTTGCTGTTGCTGATGCTGCCGGTGGCCATGGCGTACTGGTACGCGCCGATACTCGTCGCCTGGCATGGGCATTCGGTGGGCAAGTCCCTGTTTTTCAGCCTCTTTGCCTGCCTGCGCAACTGGCGGGCCTTCGTTGTTTATACCTGCTCGCTGATCATGCTGATGATTCTGATGACCATCGTCGCCGGCATGATGGCTTCCTGGCTGCCCGCCAGCCTGCCGCGCGTGGCGCAGAGCATCCCCGCCGTACTGCTGTTTTTCTTCCTCGCCATGCCGGTGCTGTATGCCAGTTTCTACGTCAGCTACCGCGATGTGTTCGTGGCGGGCGGCGATCAGGGTTGAAAGGCCTGAAATGCCCGAAACACCGGGGCTTGACCCGTCGCCTTCTCCGGCGCCGCAGGGGGTGTTCGGCGGTACCTTCGACCCGGTGCATTACGGCCATCTGCGCCTGGCTGAGGAAGCCGCCGAAGCGTTGGGGCTGTCTTCCGTGCGCTGGATACCGGCCGGGCGGCCGGCGCTGCGCGCGGTGCCGCAGGCAAGCGCTGCGCACCGGCTGGCGATGACGCGGTGCGCTATCGCCGACAATCCGCGCTTCATTCTTGACGATGCCGAAGTGGCGAGCGAGCGTGTCAGCTATACCGTGCCAACGCTGGAGCGCCTGCGCCACGCGGAGGTTTGCGGCAGCAGGCAGCCGCTGGTGCTGCTCACCGGCGTCGATGCGTTCCTCCGCCTGGAGGCGTGGCATCGCTGGCAGCAGCTGTTTGAACTGGCGCATATCGCCGTCGTCTGCCGCCCCGGCTATTCATTGCGTGCGGAAGATTTGTCGCCGGCGCTGGCGGCGGCGTTCCGCGCGCGCTGCGTCGATGACCTCGCCGCGCTGTCTGCATCGCCCGCCGGACGGATCGTAGCCTTCGCCATGACGCCGCTCGATATTTCCGCAACCCGCATTCGGGCGTTTCTGGTGCGGGGCATGACGCCGCGCTACTTGCTGCCCGATGCGGTCATCGACTACATTCGCCGCCATAACCTTTATACGGAGCATTGAAACCTTCATGAGCACCCGCCGCCCAACCCGCAGCCAGATTGAAAAAATCGTCATCGCCGCCCTGGAAGACATCAAGGGCAAGGAGATCGAGGTCATCAGCACGAAAAAACTGACATCTTTGTTCGAGAGCATCGTCATTGCCAGCGGTGACTCCAACCGGCAGGTGCGTTCGCTGGCGCGCAACGTGACCGACAAGGCGCGCGAGGCCGGCATCGACATCCTGTCAACCGAAGGCGAGGATGCGGGCGAATGGGTGCTCGTCGATCTCGGCGACGTCGTCGTGCATATCATGCAGCCGGCCATCCGCAGCTACTACAACCTGGAAGAACTCTGGGGCGGCAAAGGGCCGCTGCGCGTGCGCGAGGCCACTCAATCTCAGGCAACGGATGCCTCCGCGTAAGCGAGGGGACGTAACAGCCGATGAAACTGGGCATTCTGGCGGTGGGGCACCGGCTGCCGGGCTGGGTGGCGGAAGGCTGCGAGGAATATCTCAAACGGCTGCCGCGCGAACTGTCGGTGAGCGTGACCGAAATCAAGCCCGAAGCGCGCGCCGGCAAAACCCGCGCGCAACTGCTGGCTGCGGAAAAAACGCGCCTGCTGGCGGCTCTGCCGGGATATGCACGGATCGTTGTCCTCGACGAGCGTGGCGAAGATCTGCCTACGATGCAGCTGGCGCAGCGCCTGCAAGACTGGCTGCGCGAAGGCGGCGACACCGCTTTTGTCATTGGCGGCGCCGACGGCCTTGATGAAGACATCAAACAGCGTGCCCACATGAGGCTGCGCCTTTCCAGCCTGACCCTGCCGCATGCGCTGGCGCGGCTGGTGCTGTGCGAGCAGCTTTATCGCGCGGTCAGCATCGTCAAGAACCACCCTTATCACCGGGAGGGCTAAATGGTCGTGTCCGCCCGGCATCTCTCCAACCATCCGACGCAGAGGACGCGATCATCCGTACTGCCAGCGCAGCGGCAAAGCAAAGCGCGTGCAGCCCGACCCCGAGACGCCGGGGCGCGCCAATCGGCGGAGAAATGCGCTTCCCCAGCAATCACTCCATGATACGCCATGAACGAAATAAGCTCTGAAACTACAATCGATATGCCCGAAATTGCCGCCAGCGAAGCGGTCGATGACATCGAGGCGCCGCAGATTTATCTCGCCTCGCGCAGCCCGCGCCGGCGTGAGCTGCTCAAGCAGATCGGCATCCGTTTCCGGCCGCTGCTCTTTCGCCTGCCGCCACGCGAAGACCCGGAAGTCAGTGAGGCGGTATTGCCCGGCGAGGCAGCGATCGACTACGTGCAACGCATCGCCCTGGCCAAGGCGGAACATGGCCGGCGGCTGGTGACCTGGCGCAATCTGCCGCCGTGTCCGGTACTGGCGGCGGATACGACGATCGAATTTGAAGGCGAAATCATCGGCAAACCGGCGGATGAGGAAGACGCCGTGCGTATTCTCAAACGCCTCTCCGGACAAACCCATCGCGTATTGACGGCCGTGTCGGTCGCCGATGCGGCGCACATCGAATCGGCGCTGTCGATCAGCGAAGTCCGCTTTTCTCCGCTTGATGAAGCGGGCATCCGCCGCTACGTCGCCACCGGCGAGCCGCTCGACAAAGCAGGGGCTTATGGCATCCAGGGCGGCGCGGGGCTGTTCATCCAGCATCTGGTCGGCAGCTTCAGCGGCGTGGTGGGGCTGCCGCTCTTTGAAACCGGCGAGTTGCTGCGGCAGTTCAAAGTCATGCCCTGAGATAGCGGCTTCCTTCGCCAAAATACGGCGTTGCTGTGTTGGCCTGACCTTGTCGTACTGCTCGTACTGTCAGCGGCTTAGCGCCTTGTCTTTTGGCAAAGTTGAGCCGCTATAGATTGTCGGTTTTTAAAAGGGCTGCCCGCAACCCCGCGTATTTAGGGCATCTCCGGGCACCCTGCCCTGAAGCCCTTTATTGATAAGGGTTTTAGAGGTGCCTGCTCGGAGATCCTTTATCCACGCGGGCTTCCGGGTATATCCCTTCGCGCATTCGATCACTACGAAGCACTCAGAAACCCCTTAGGCGCAGGGCGGCTTGGCGGGAACAAGGGCTTGATTGTTTGAGCGCAGCGAGTTATCAAGCCCGCCGCACAAGTACCACTCCAACCCGCGACAAGGAGTTTTCTGCGCCTGGGGCCGCGTTTCTTTGCTGACTTTCTTTGGCGAGGCAAAGAAAGTCAGCGGGGTGCGCTGCCGCTCAGCGCAACAGCATCAAGAGACGTTTCGTGGGGAAAGGTCAGGGCGCAAGCCTTGGCAATTCCTATAGTTAAAGTAACTCAGGGCGCCTACCCGCTAGCCCGCGTATTTAGGGCATCTCCGGCACCCCTGCCCTGAAGTCCTTTATTCATAAGGGTTCCAGAGGTGCCTGTCCGGAGACACCCATTCCACGCGGGGTTCAGAGCACCTGCCTAGAGCACCTTTATCCACGCGGGCTTCCGGGCATATTCTCTCGCCTATTCGATCACTACGAAGTACCCAAAGACCCCTTAGGCGCAGCCGCAGGCGCGGGGCGGCTTGGCGGGAACAAGGGCTTGATTGTCTGAGCGCAGCGAGTTATCAAGCCCGCCGCCAAGCAAACCCGCGACAAGGAGTCTTCTGCGCCTGGGGGTCGCCTTTCTTTGCTGACTTTCTTTGGCGAGGCAAAGAAAGTCAGCGGGGTGCGCTGCCGCTCAGCGCAACGGCATCAAGAGAAGTTTCGTGGGGAAGGTCAGCGCACAGGCTTTAGTAGTTTTTGTTTTTTAGTTTCAGGGCACCTGCCCGCAAACGCCCTATCCACATGGGTTTCAGGGTACCTGTCCTGAATTCCTTTATCCGCGCGGGTTTCGGGACACCTCCCCGACAGGGGAAGAATTAGAAAAACGCGGAGGTGAAAGCGCAGGCACATCTCCAAAAAGAGGTGGCCTGAAGCCCACGTATTTAGGGCATCTCCGAGAGGTATGCCCTGAAGCCCTTATAAATAGGGCGTTTCCGGGCGGATACTTCTGAAACCCTTATGGATAAAGGGTTGCAGGGCAGCCAACTCTGGAATGCCCTGTTTGCGCGGGCTGTAGCGGTGCCTGTCGGGATTTCCAATTCAGCGCGTGAGCTGTGCCGATAGCAGCTGGGCGGCTTCGGCGATGCCGTCCGGGCGCGGGCGCGGCGGTCTGTTCGGCGTTTCCTCGGCGTCCCGCCAGAGCGCCTTCAGGCTGCTTGCCAAGGCGCCGCGCGCCAGCATTTCCGGCGCGATTTCCCGGCAGAAGGCGTTTTGTTCCAGCCAGTCGATCAGATAATCCTGTTCCGGCCAGTCGCCTCGCCGCTGGTAGAGCACGGGGATGCCGTTGCAGGCGGCTTCGACGAAGGTGCCGTAGCCCGGCTTGGCGAGCAGCGCATCGGCGCTGGCCAGCAGATCGGAAAAGGTAAAGTCGGGGGAAAGCAATGATTCGAGCGCCGTCATGTCCGGCCGCCGGATCTGCCAGGACTGCGGAATCAGCCAGCGGATGCCCGGCAGGTGCGGCCAGCGGGCGGCGCCCAGATCGTGATCAAACCCGCCGTAGGTGATGAGCACCAGGCGCTCATCGGGCGCAAGCGCCAGTTTATCCGCCAGTTCGGCGCGGCGCGGCGCGCCCAGTGCGGCGACGGGGGCGATGGCGCGCGTGTTGCCGAAATCGTGCATCGGCATGGCCGGCGTCAGGCGCAGAAAAAGCGCCGCACTGCGGTAGGCGGCGAGAATGTCGCCGTGGATTTTGCAACGCTTCTCGCGCTTGCGGCGGGCGGCCGCATCTTGTCCGTGATCATCATTTTCCCGATCGACGAAAAAATGGGCAAACAGGTCGGCCCAGTTGAGCGAACACATCGACCAGGCGGGAATGCCGGCGTGCGCTGCGCCGGCGAGCGGCAAATAGGCGACATCGGTGAGCACGAGATCGGGGCGCAGCGTGTCCAGAAAACGCGCTTCGGCATCGACGCGCCGCGTCCAGTCCGCATGCTGCTGGCGGTAGCGCCGCAGCGTGGCCGGCAGGTCGATATTGAGGGCGTCATGCATGGCAAAACCGAAATCGGAGGCGGCGGCGATGTGCGTGAACAAGCCGTCGATACGGCTTTTCAGCCGCGCTTCCGGCAAGGCGCTGCGCAGCGTCAGGCGCAGGCCGGGGCGCTGCCGCTGCAAGGCATTGAGAATCGGCGCAGCCTGAGCGAGATGGCCGAAGCCATGCGCGGAAATATCAACGAACAGGTGCGCGGCCGAATGTGCGGCCGGAGGTGTGACCGAATGTGCGAGCGGACGGCCGCCCGGATCGGTGCCTGCGGCGGCGTTATGTGTCTGCGCTTGGGCCATGCTGCGTCTAGGCGTGAGAGGGCTGTTCACCGGGCAACGGTCACGGCGCCGGTATTTCAGGAAAACCGCGCCAACATGGCTTCCGCCAGCGGCGCCGGGCGCGGCGCGGGCAGCGGAATCCAGACGCGATGGCCGTTGCCGGGCGCCGTCGGGATCGCTTGCCCGTCGGCGTTTTCCATGCGTTCGAGGCGCAGTGTGACATTGCCCGACGGGTGGATGAGTTCCAGACGGTCGCCGACGGCAAAATGGTTTTTGACGTCGACTTCAGCGAGCTGGCGTGTTTCGTCCCAGTTGAGCACGTCGCCGACGTAGCGGCTGTGTTCGGACTCGGAGCTGCCGCGCTGGTAGTTTTGCAGCCGGGCCTGGTCGGCCAGATCGGCGTTGCGCCGCGGCCGGTAAAAACCGTCGGTATAGCCGCGGTTGGCCAGGCTTTCCAGCGCGCTGAGCAGACGCGGATCGAACGGCCGGCCGGCGATAGCGTCATCGATGGCGCAGCGGTAAATTTGCGCGGTGCGCGCGGCGTAGTACGGTGACTTGGTCCGCCCTTCGATTTTCAGCGAATCGACGCCGATCTCGACCAGACGCTGGACGTGCTCGACGGCGCGCAAATCTTTGGAATTGAGAATGTAAGTGCCGTGTTCATCCTCCTCGATCGGCATCATCTCGCCGGGGCGTTCACTTTCTTCAAGCAGCCAGACATCGCCGGCGGCGTCTGCGGCCGCCGCGTTCAGCGTGTAGTTCCAGCGGCAGGCATTGGTGCAGGCGCCCTGGTTGGCGTCGCGCCGGTTGAAGTAGCCGGACAGCAGGCAGCGGCCGGAATAGGCGATGCACAGCGCGCCGTGGATGAAAACTTCCAGTTCGATGTCCGGGCACTGCTGGCGGATTTCGGCGATTTCCGGAATCGACAGCTCGCGCGAGAGAATGATGCGCCGCAGGCCGAGCTTCTGCCAGAAACGCACGGCGGCGAAATTGACGGTGTTGGCCTGCACCGAAAGGTGAATCGGCATATCCGGCCAGCGTTCGCGCACCAGGTCGATCAGGCCGGGGTCGGCCATGATCAGGGCGTCCGGCGAAAGCGCAACAATCTCTTCCATGTCGGCCAGATAGGTGCGCACCTTGGCATTGTGCGGCACGGCGTTGCTGACGAGGTAAAACGCCTTGCCCGCATCGTGCGCTTCGTCGATAGCCTGGCCGAGCCGCGCCGCATCGCCGAATTCGTTGTTGCGCACACGCAGGCTGTAACGCGGCTGGCCGGCGTAAACGGCATCGGCGCCGAAAGCAAAAGCGCGGCGCATCATGGCCAGCGAGCCGGCGGGGGAAAGCAGTTCGGGAACGACCATGGCGGGACTGACGTGAGAAGGCAGGGGAAAAAAGCGAAAAGAAAGGCGGAGAGATCGCGGTAGAATGCCCGGAATTTCAACATTCTACAGCGTTTGTTTAACGCTTTCGTTTGCCATGTCAGAAGAAATTTTCATCAACTTTACGCCGCAGGAAACGCGCGTCGCCGTGATCGACCAGGGGTCCGTGCAGGAGTTGCACATCGAGCGCACCGCCAGCCGCGGTCTGGTCGGCAACATCTACCTGGGCAAGGTTGTGCGCGTGCTGCCGGGCATGCAGTCGGCCTTTATCGATGTCGGCCTGGAGCGCACGGCCTTTCTGCATGTCGCCGATATTTACGAGCCGCGCACCAACGGCGATTCGCCGCGGCCGATCGAGCGCATTCTGCACGAAGGGCAGAGCCTGATCGTCCAGGTCATCAAAGACCCGATCGGCAGCAAGGGCGCGCGCCTGTCAACGCAGATGTCGCTGGCCGGGCGTCTGCTCGTCTATCTGCCGAAAGAGAAACATATCGGCATCTCGCAGCGCATTGGCGATGAAGCGGGGCGCGAGGCGCTGCGCGAAAGGCTCGCGCAACTGGTGCCGGAGGAAGAATCGGGCGGCTTCATCGTGCGCACGATGGCCGAGAACGCCAGCGACGAAGAACTGCTCAAGGACATGGCCTATCTGCGCAAGCTGTGGGCGGATATCGAGGCGCGTGCGCAAATCCGGCCGGCGCCTTCGGCAATTTACTGTGAGTTGTCGCTGGGGTTGCGCGTGCTGCGCGATTTTGTCAATCCGGAGACGCAGGGAATCGTCATCGACTCGCGCGAAAATTTTCAGGCGCTGCGCACCTTTGCCGAAACGTATACGCCGGACGTCGTCCCGCTGCTGGCGCACTACGGCGGCGACCGCCCGCTGTTCGACCTGCACGGCGTCGAGGAAGAAATCCAGAAAGCGCTGGCGCGGCGTGTCGATCTAAAATCCGGCGGCTATCTGATCTTCGACCAGACCGAGGCGATGACGACGATCGACGTCAACACCGGCGGCTTTGTCGGCGTGCGCAACTTCGACGACACCGTGTTCAAGACCAATCTGGAAGCCGCGCAGGCCATTGCCCGCCAGCTTCGCCTGCGCAATCTCGGCGGCATCATCATCATCGACTTCATCGACATGGATAGCGACGAGCACCGCACCGCCGTGCTGGCCGAATTCAACAAAGCGCTGTCCAGCGACCACACCCGCCTGACAGTCAACGGCTTCAGCGCCCTTGGGCTGGTCGAGATGACACGCAAGCGCACGCGCGAGTCGCTGGCGCACATCCTGTGCGAAGAATGCCCGACCTGCGGCGGCCGCGGCGAGGTGAAGACGGCGCGCACCGTCGCCTATGAAATCCTGCGCGACCTGCTGCGCGAGGCGCGCCAGTTCAACGCGCGCGAATACCGCATTCTCGCCGGCGTGCCGGTGATCGACGTCTTTCTCGACGAAGAGTCGCAGGGGCTGGCGAAGCTGTCCGATTTCATCGGCAAGCCGGTCTCCCTTCAGGCCGAGCCGAGCTATGCGCCGGAGCAGTACGATATCGTGCTGCTGTAAGGCCGCCAGCCGCTTCTCTGCCCGATAATTTATGCCGTCGGCCGCTAGCCCTTGTCTATCGGGCGTTTCCGGCCTGCCTGCCCGGAACGCCTTATAGGACGCGGGTTCTGGCGATGGGTTCCTGGAAATGCCCAAGGGGCGCGGGTTTCCGGCATGGCTGCTCGGAAACGCCCTGTTTATAAGGGCTTCGACGGTGCTATGCTGCCCGCGCTGCAATCGGTTGAGGTTTGAATGCGTTCACCTGGGGGCGGTTATTTTTTGTACGGCAAGCATTTCCAACGCAATATGAGAAATTAGGTAATGCCAGAATTTTTCATGTTCGTTAAAGTCAATCGGTTTCCCTTAGCCAAGGAACAGGTCGAGGTAGGATTTGAAGGAGTACAGCCGGGCGCGTTTCTGGCCGGTGATTTCGCTCAGAATGTCGAGGCGAACCAGATCTTTGATCAAGGCCTGCGCCGTGGGCGTGGATACGCCAAGCGCTTGTTCCAGATTGGCGGCGGCGATGATGGGGCGGCTGTATAGCAGGTTCAGTGCGGTATGTGCATTGGGCGCGCGTTTGCCCAGGCTCAGGATGCGCTGCTCCGCCTCTGTGCGTAAGGCAAGAATTTTTCTGAACGTTTCGCGCCCTTTGATCGAGGTTTCGGCAACGCCTTGCAGAAAAAAACGCACCCAGTGAATCAGGTCGCCGGAAGTGCGCACGCGGGTCAGCGCATCGTAGTAGCTGCCCCGGTTGCGCTCGAAGAAATCCGACAGATAGAGCGAGGGTTTGGCTAGCAGGCCATTGCTGACTAGATAAAGCGGAATCAACAGGCGGCCGATGCGGCCGTTGCCGTCGAAAAACGGGTGAATGGTTTCGAACTGGTAATGGCTGATCGCCACCCGAATCAGGTGCGGCAAGGTAATGGCTTCGTTGTGCCAGAATTTTTCCAGATCGCCCATCAGTTCCGGCACATTGTCGTGATGCGGGGGGATGAACGCGGCATCGGCGAGGCTGGAGCCACCAATCCAGTTTTGACTGATGCGGAATTCGCCGGGCTGCTTGTGCTGCCCGCGTACGCCGCGCATCAAAATGGTATGGGTTTGACGCAGCAGACGGTTGGATAGCGGCAGGCTATGCAGCTCGGCTATGGCGTAATTGACGGCCTCGACGTAGTTATTGACTTCGTGCCAGTCATCGCGTTTTTCGGGGGTGATTTGCTCTTCGGGCAGGACGGCTTCGTCAATGCTTGTGCGCGTGCCTTCGATGCGGCTGGAGGTTTGCGCTTCCTTGACTACGTGCATTGCAATGAACAGGTCAATATCCGGCACGATCAACGAAAAAGCATTGAGTTCGCCCAGCGCGCGGTTGGCGGATTCCAGCAGCAGGTTGATTTGTGGGTCTTCCCAGGCCCAGTCATGATTGACCGGAACGGGTTCAAAGCTCTTATATTGCAGGCGCTGCTGCCAGCGGCCGGGGGTGAAGTTCTCGAATTTCATAGGCAAGATGGGCGGCGCCGGATAGATGGAATGATGGAATGTGGGCTGGGTGGCGATTAGTTTAACTTAAGCGCCTGTGTTAGTTAAAGTTATCCGATTTCCCTTAACTAAGCGTTTTTCTTAGTTAAGGTTAATCCATTTTTCTTAACTAAGAAATAGGACAAGTTAAGGTTTGAAGGTGTAAATCCGGCGAAATCGGCTACACCGGCACGTCGGTGCGGTCGACGACCCGGCGCAGGACAAAGCTCGAATGCACGCCGGTCACGCCCGGAATGCGCGTGATGCGGTTGAGCAGCAGTTCCTGAAAGGCGTCCATGTCGGGCACGATGACCTTGAGCTGGTAGTCGGCCTTCTGCCCGGAACGCCTTATAGGACGCGGGTTCTGGCGATGGCTGCTCGGAAATGCCCAAGGGACGTGGGTTTCCGGCATGGCTGCCCGGAAACGCCCAAAAGACGCGGGCTTCAGCCGAGGGGGTATGACGGCAGGCGCCAGTTCCGGCACGGCGCTGGCTCGCCGGCCAGGAAGGCGGGGCCAAGAATGGGGCAGCTTGATCTGCGCAAGCGCGTGGATGCGGCTGCGCCCGGCCGCCGGTTGTTCAGACCGGCGGCGATTACGGGATGGCAGAAAGTGATTGGCGCATATCGCAGGTTCAGCACTATGCGGCTGGGTGCGCATTTCCCCAGGTGCAGGATATGCTGTTCCGCGCCGGTGCACGAGGCAGGAATTTTGCCGAATCATACAAATCGTACGAAATCCTACGCCTTGCGCTGCCTGTGAGGGGGAGGACTGAGTACGGCATCACGTCAAAGGCGGACAGCCGTGCAAAAACTCACATCCGCCTCGCCTGTGGCCATATCGTAGCGGTGGTAACGCTCGAAGCAGGGGCGGGCATCGTCAATCTCCAGATGCGCGGCGATGATGGCGGCAATGGCCTCTTGCCAATACTGGCGGTATTGCTCGGGCGCCGTCACGGTGCGGCGCAGGGTCGCGTAGCTACCGCCGGGCAGACGCCGTTTTTCGATGTCGCCTTGTAGCGGCACGCTGTCTGCCACCGCGTCGGGCAGGGTGATGGCGATGTCGGTGCGGCACTTTTCGGCGGGCGTGGTTTCCGGGTTGTCGAAATAAATAAACAGGCATTCGCCATCGGCCAGGCCATGCGCGCCGGCCCATTGGTACAGGCGGTTCGTGGCCGCCTCGTAGCCTTGGCCGTAAGAGCCGGTCACGCGGATGTAGGCGACGGTGCAGGGGGTAAGACGTTCGGTTTTCATGGGACGCTCCTGTTGGGTTGCAGAGGCCTCATGATGCGGATTGGCGGGGGCGCTGGCGTGTCCGCTTTTGTGCAAGAGGTGTCCGATCTTGCTGTTGTGCATGGTGCGGATGATGCTTTCCAGATCGGTGCAGGCGCGAATCTCGCTGGGCGGTACGCCAAAGTGCTGGCGAAATGCCTTGGCGAGCGCCTGCGAGGAAGAAAAACCGTATTCCAGCGCCAGCGCAGTGATGTGGGCGCTATCGTCGTAAAAAAGCTGCCGGGCCGCCGCTTCCAGCCGCAAGCGGCGCAAATAGGCCGCCGGCGTTTCGCCGGTGACTGCCTTGAAAACGCGATGAAAGTGATGCGACGAAAAGGCGGCCAGGCGCGCCATTTCATGCAGATCAATCGGCTCGGCGTAATGCTGCTCCAGATGGCGGATGACGGGCCGCAGGCGGCGGTGGTAGTCGATCTTCATGGGTTGTGCACGGGGTTGTTGGTACGTGGCCGGCGCTCGATCCCTCGTGCCGTGCATAGCCCGGACGCACGGCATGGGCGACGGCCGCCCGCAGCGCCAGCGTCGGGCGGCTGCCCGCGGACGGCGCGCGGTTTGACGACGGCAAAAGTGGAAGCGCTTCGCATTTTATAGGCGCAGTGAGCCTTTTGCTGGACAGAATGAGCGCGGCTACAGAATGGAATGGGCACGGGGCCATTTCCCGATCAAAAGCGTTGCCAGGGTGTGCGTGACCTCTGCATCCGGCGGCGTTATACCGGAATATCCGTGCGGTCGACGACCCGGCGCAGGACAAAGCTCGAATGCACGCCGGTCACGCCGGGAATGCGCGTGATGCGGTTGAGCAGCAGTTCCTGAAAGGCGTCCATGTCGGGCACGATGACCTTGAGCTGGTAGTCGGCTTCCTGCCCGGTGATCAGCAGGCATTCGAGCACTTCCGGCATGGCGGCGATCTCCTGGTCGAAATGCTCGAAGCGCTCGGGCGTGTGTGCGTCCATCGAGATGTGGATGAGCGCCATCAGCGTATAGCCGAGCTGTTTGGCATCGAGCCGCGTGCAGTAGCCGGCGATGATGCCGGCCTCTTCAAGCGCGCGCAGGCGGCGCAGGCAGGGTGAGGGCGAGAGGCCGACGCGGTCGGCGAGTTCCTGGTTGCTGATGCGCCCGTCCTGCTGGAGGTGCCGAAGCATCTGACGGTCGATGCGGTCGATTTGCATGATTTTTTCCTGAAAGAGATATATTGGCAATATTCTGCCGAATATTTTCTTATTTGGGTTGGTTTATTTCGTATTTACGCCATTATCAGGAAAAAATCGCAATCGTCTGCGCCGGCGCCCGGAGTATGATTCCGTTATCGAAAACTTGTCTGAACAACGACTTCCGAAAGAGCGCATCATGTTGAAAAATCCCGCCAGCAAATACACGCCGTTTCCCCCGATACCCCTCACTGACCGCCAGTGGCCGGGCCGCACCATCGACAAGGCGCCGATCTGGATGAGCTCGGATCTGCGCGATGGCAATCAGGCGTTGTTTGAGCCGATGGACAGCGAGCGCAAGATGCGCATGTTCCGCACGCTGTGCCAGATCGGCTTCAAGGAAATCGAGATCGGTTTCCCGTCCGCTTCGCAGACCGATTTCGATTTCGTGCGCATGCTGATCGAGGGAAATCATATTCCTGACGATGTCGCCATCGAAGTGCTGGCGCCGGCGCGCGAGGAGCTGATCCGCCGCACCTTCGAGTCGCTCCGGGGGGTAAAGCGCGCCATCGTTCATCTTTACAACGCCACGTCCAAACCTTTCCGCGAATTCGTCTTCCACCTGAGCAAGGCGGAAGTCGTCGATATGGCCGTCTCTGCCGTCAAGCTGGCGCGCAGTCTGTGCGAGGCGCAGCCGGAAACCGAGTGGATGCTCGAATACAGCCCGGAGCATTTCACCGGCACCGAACTGGATTTTGCCCTGGAAGTCTGCGATGCCGTCAGTGCGGCGTGGGGGGCGACGCCGCAGCGCAAAATCATCCTCAATCTGCCGACGACGGTGGAAATGGCGACGCCCAATGTGTACGCTGACCAGATCGAATGGATGCACCGCCATCTGGCGCGGCGCGACAGCGTGATCCTCAGCCTGCACCCGCACAATGACCGCGGCACGGCCGTGGCGGCGGCGGAGCTGGGGCTGATGGCCGGCGCCGACCGCGTGGAAGGCTGCCTTTTCGGCAATGGCGAGCGCACCGGCAACGTCGATATTGTCACGGTGGCGCTCAATATGTATACGCAGGGCGTCGATCCGCAACTTGATTTTTCCAATATCAACGAAGTTGCGCGCTGCTACGAACATTGCACGCAGATGCCGATCCATCCGCGCCATCCCTATGTCGGCAATCTCGTCTTCACGGCCTTTTCCGGCTCGCATCAGGACGCGATCAAGAAAGGCTTCGCCATGCAGAACGGTGCGCAGCGGTGGAATATGCCCTATCTGCCGATCGATCCGAGCGACCTTGGCCGCAGCTACGATTCCGTCATTCGCATCAACAGCCAGTCGGGCAAGGGCGGTATCGCCTACTTGCTAGAAACCGAGTACGGTATTGCCATGCCACGGCGCTTGCAGGTCGAATTTTCCGGCGAGGTGCAGCGGTATACCGACCATCACGGCGGTGAAATGGACGCGGGCGATATCTGGTCGCTTTTTGCGCGCACTTATCTGAATACCGCCGCCCCTGTGCGTTACGTCAGCCATCAGCTGTTCGACGCCGGCGTGCAGCAGGGCATCCGGCTGACCGTCGAGCACGATGGCATCGCCCAGGCGATTGACGGGCGCGGCAACGGCCCGATCGATGCGGCCGTGCAGGCGCTGGCGGCCATCGGGATCAGCCTGCAGGTGCGCAGCTACGAGGAACGTTCGATGGGCAAGGGCGGCGATGCCCGCGCCTGCGCCTTCATGGAAGTGATGGCCGGCAACGGCGAGCATGAATGCTACGGCGTCGGCCTGGATGAGAACATCGTGACCGCTTCGCTCAAAGCGCTGGTCAGCGGCGCCAATCGCCTCATCCGGTAAACCGCCGGCAAATCGGCGATCAGCCGCCGCAGTCGCTCGCGCGCAAGGCGCATGGCGTATCAAGCAGCCGCCAATGAAATCTGAAACCTAGTTTTCCGGAGGGGTGCGCGACGACGGCGTTGGCGTGGCCTGACGCCAGCCGAACCAGGCAGCGACGGCGGCAACGGCCTGAGCCAGAATCATGGAGAGGACCGATCCGCTCCAGCCGTATGCCTCGAACGCCAGCCCGGCCACCCAGGCGCCGGTTGCGCCGCCGCCGTAATAGGCCATGTAATACAGGCCGCTGGCCAGCGAACGCCCCTCGCTGACATTATGGGCGATGGCGCTGAACGCCGCGGCCTGGCAGATGAATATCGCCGAGGAACACAGCGTCAGGCCGGCGAGAACGGCGAAGAGCGAGGGCAGCAGCGCCAGGCACAGTCCGCCCGAAGACACCGCCAGGGCAATGAGGAGCGCTGCGCGGCTGCCGATGCGGGCGATGAAGCGCCCGGAAAAATGCGTGATAAACGCGCCGATTAGATAGATGGAGAAGATGTTTGCCAGCGCGGCGACCGACAGGCTGAAAGGCGGAAAGCCGAGCAATACGACCACATAGGTAAAGGTGCCGATCAGCGAGAACAGCACGCAGAAGCCGACCACGCAGGCGGTGAGCAACGGAATGTTGTGCAGATGCCGGGCGAGGATGCGCAAGGCATTGCCAAAATCGCGGTTGGCCGTGAAATGGCGTGAAGCGGGTATTCCGCGCCATACGATCAGCGCGCCGAGCGCATCGAGCAGCGTCAGCGCAACAAAGGCGCTGCGCCAGCCGAAAAGATGCCCTAGATGGCCGGTGATAAAGCGGCCACAGAAGCCGCCTATGACCGCGCCGCTCATAAAAATGCCGTTCAAGCGCGCAATCGCCTCCCCTGCAAACTCCTCGCCGATATAGGCCAGCAGCACGACGACGATGCCGGGGATGAATAAGCCTTGCAGAAAGCGCAGGACGATAAGCATGCGCAGGCTGTCGGCAAAAGGCACCAGCGCCGTTGGCAGGCATAGCCCGAGCAGCGAAAAGAACACGACCGATTTACGCCCCGCAGCGTCGGACAGCATGCCGATGAACGGCGACATCAGCGCCAGTGCGAGAATCGTCGCGCCCACGGTAAAACCGGCCTGCACCGGCGTGGCGCCAAAGTCGCGCATAACCATGGGCAGCACAGGCTGCATGGCGTAGATATTCAGAAAGGCGAAAAAGGCGCATAGCCAAGCCACTGTACTGGACAGCCGGCGGGGATCTCCGGGCTGGGATATCGGGGGAGAGGGAGGGACAGGCGCGGGCGGTCTGGCTGACATGGGCGGGCGGATGAACGTCAGATGAACAGAGGGCGGATGAAGCAGATAGATAAACGATAAACGCCCAGCGGGCACGACTGCCGCGGTTGCGTAACTGGCCTGGCGTGGGCAGGGCACCACTCTAGCACCAACGCCCGGCGACACCAATGCCGTATCCACCATCAGCGCTCTTGTCCGAAACGGGCGGTGGATGCGGCATACGGCCTTTCTCCGTTTGGTAGCATGAGTGCCTGTCTATGGATGATGGATATGCGTGAGAGCTATGGCGGCGCCCGCACCCGCGTGCGAGGCGGCAGGAAACTACAGCGGGAGTTCTTCAGCGTGATAACAAACTTTCTTTCATTTTCCCGAGCAGGTTTAATCTTGGGTTGCCAATAAAGAACAGGACATTACTCGCAGGAGTATCGCGATTTTGGAAGAAAGTCTGCGGAATCCCACTGCCCTACTGCCTAACAAGACAGATGAAGATGCACTTTCGGATGTAATAGTAGAAACAGGCAGTAAAAAACTTCGTCATGACGAAGTTTCTGATAGCGGTAGCGATGGTGATGCGGCAAGCAAGCTTCCGTACCACAATTCCGACATCGAAAAAGAGCAGAAGCCTGCTATGTCTGACTCAATGACCTTGAAGAAACCTTTGCTTTTGGGTATTTACAATGCACGTGCTGTCATGTTGCTGCTGAATCGTAGGCCATCAAAAGACGGTTGGATATTTATCAGATACGAGGACAACGGGCAGGATGAAGAGGTTGAAATTTCCCGTGTATGTTTGAATTTGTTGACGGCAGCGAGTTGAAATATAGGAGCAAGTTATGACTAAAGAAGCCACCATGACATTTCAAGTTGAGGCAGAGCTTCAAGCCAATTTTTACAGTGCAGCCGAGGCAGATCACCGCCCGGCCGTGCAAGTATTGCGCGAGTTGATGAGTAACTATGTGCAGCAAGTGCGTAACCGCACGGCATCCATTTCGCCAGAAGAGCGCGAGCGCAGAGAAGAAGCCTTCAAGTATGCACGTGCTTCCGTCGGACTGGAAGGCTTCAAACTTAGCGAAGCTGCAGAGCAGCATGCACTCCGCTACATCAATGGCGAAATTAGCATAGAAGAGCTTGTTAAAGGCTATCGCCATGAGCGATAAGCTGACGCTGACCCCTCAAGAGAGGTATGCGTTAGAAGCTGAGCAGATGGCTTTTCGTATCATTGATCTGCGTGCTAGTCCAGTGCGTGGCGACTTCGATGCAGCACACCTAAAAGAAATTAACCGCCGTATTTTTCAATGAGTTGCTCGGCTTAGGCTTTGATGATGTTAAGCCAGGTGAATATCATCCAACCGTAGCAGCCGGCAATGATTGGACCTTTCTTTCCGCCCCGCGCACAAGGCGACAGGTGGCTGCAGCGGGAGTTCTTCAGCGTGGATAGCGAACTTTCTTTCTGCGCGCGCGGTGGGCAGGAGATGCTGTTTGAAGCTGTCGTGCCGCAAGCCGGCAGCGAACTTTCTTTCTGCGCGCGCGGTGGGCAGGGGGTACGTCGATGTTCATTGGCTTCCCCGCGACGCGCGTGGAGCGGCAATGCTAGAATCACCGCTATCTTTTGATCGCTGTGAAACGCTCTTGCCATGTTTTCCGGAATCATCGCGGCCATAGGCCGCATTACTGCTCTGACGCCGCGTAACGACGGCGCATCAACCGTGCGTCTGACCATCGAGGCCGGCGCGCTGGATTTGGCCGATGTCGCCATCGGCGATTCGATTGCCTGTAACGGCGTCTGCCTCACCGTCGTCGAGATGAAGGACACGACCTTCAGCGTCGATGTCTCGCCGGAAACGCTTTCCTGCACCGTCGGGCTGGCCGCACCGGGCGCCATCAATCTGGAAAAGGCGCTGCGCCTCTCTGATCGGCTGGGCGGGCATCTTGTTTCCGGCCACGTCGACGGCGTCGGTCGGGTGCTGCGCTTCGATGCGCTGGGCGACAACCGCCTGCTTGTCATCCGCGCGCCGGCGGCGCTGGCGCGGTATATCGCGCGCAAAGGGTCGATTACCGTCAATGGCGTCAGCCTGACCACCAACACGGTTGAGGCGGCGGATTTTTCCATCAACCTGATTCCCCACACCCTGACGGCAACGACGCTGGGCGAACTCAAAGTGGGCGATGCCGTCAATCTGGAAGTCGACCTGATCGCGCGCTACGTCGAGCGCATGCTGAACGCCGACGAAGCCGGCGATGGCGATAATTCCCAGGAGGCGCACTGATGTCGCCCGAGCGCGCATCGTCGGCCATCGCGCCGATCGAGGAGATCGTCGCCGAACTGCGCAACGGTCGCATGGTGATCCTCGTCGATGAGGAAGACCGCGAAAACGAAGGGGATCTGCTGATCGCCGCCGAACACATTACGCCGGATGCGATCAATTTCATGGTGACGCATGCGCGCGGCCTTGTCTGTTTGACCCTGACGGCGGCGCGCGCGCGCCAGCTGGGGCTGACGCCGATGGCGCGTGATAACCGCAGCCCCTTTCACACCGCCTTTACCGTTTCGATCGAAGCCGCCAAAGGCGTGACCACCGGCATTTCGGCGCACGACCGCGCGCGCACCGTGCAGGCTGCCGTGGCGCGTCATGCCCGGCCGGAAGATGTGGTGCAGCCCGGGCATGTTTTCCCGATCATCGCGCGCGAAGGCGGCGTGCTGGTGCGTGCCGGCCATACCGAGGCGGGCTGCGATCTGGCGCAGATGGCCGGCCTGGAGCCGGCGTCCGTAATCTGCGAGGTGCTGCGCGAGGACGGCACTATGGCGCGCCTGCCTGATCTGCTTGAATTCGCCGCGCATCATGGGCTGAAAGTCGGCACGATCGCCGATCTCATAGAATTCCGCAGCCGCCATGAGACGCTGGTCGAACGCTGTTTCTCGAAACCGGTGCGGACGGTGTACGGCGAGTTTATCCTGCATGCCTACGCCGACCGCGCCGCCAACGACGTGCATCTGGCGCTGACCCGTGGCGAGATCGCGCCGGACAGGGAAACGCTGGTGCGTGTCCATGAACCGCTCAGCGTGCTCGATTTTCTCGATCTCGATAACAGCCGCCATACTTTTTCGCTCAACGACGCCCTGCATCTGCTGGCGCGCAGCGAATCGGGCGTGATCGTGCTGCTGCGCAGCCCGGAAAGCGGCGCGGATATCCTGAAGGCGCAGGCGACGCCGCGCGAAACGCATGCGACGCGCTGGGACCCGCACATTTTCGGCATCGGCGCGCAGATTCTGCGCGATCTCGGCGTGCGCAAAATGCGCCTGCTGGGCAGCCCCCGCCGCATCCCGAGCATGGCTGGGTTTGGCCTGGAGGTCACCGGCTACATCACGCGGCCTGGCGAGGCGGATGCATTGCCGCCATCGTCGGCGCCGGCCGCTTAAGGCCGGTTGCAACCGACTGTTTTGATCTGTTTTTGAAGGACGCACCATGCCCCGATTCGACATTTTTGAGTATCCGAACGATCTGACAGGCGGCGGCGTGCGCGTCGGCATTGTCATGAGCCGCTTCAATCCGGAGATCGGCGAGGCGCTGCGCTCCGCCTGCGTCGAAGAATTGCGGCGGCTGGGGCTATCCGATGCGGATATCGAAATTGCCACCGTGCCGGGCGCGCTGGAAATTCCGCTGGCCCTGCAAAGCATGGCGCAGAGCCGCCGCTACGACGCGCTGATCGCGCTGGGCGCGGTGCTGCGCGGTGAAACCTACCATTTCGAGGTCGTTTCCAACGATTCCTCACGCGGCCTCATGGAAGTGCAACTCGATACCGGCATCCCGGTCGCCAACGGCATTTTGACCTGTGAAACCGACGCGCAGGCGCAGGCGCGCACGCGCGAAAAAGGGACCGACTGCGCCCGCGCCGCCGTTGAGATGGCTCATCTGCTGCGCGCCATCAACGAAAGACCGGCATGAACGACACGCGTGACACGAGTGGCATGAATGACATGCGCGACATGCATACGCCCGGCCGCATACCGGAGGGGCAGACGATGCCGGACACACAGAACGCGCAGGATACAAAGGCGGCGCCTCACGGCCAAACGCCGCCCGGCGCGGCGAAAAATCGCCCGAACTGCCCATCCAGCTCATCCGCCCCGTCTGGCCGCGCGGCCGCCCGCTCGCCGCGCCGCCGCGCCCGCGAGTTCGCCATGCAGGGCCTGTACCAGTGGCGTCTGTCCGGAAACGACGAAGCGGCCATCGAAGCGCATCTGCGCGACAGCGAAGGTTTTGGCCGGGCCGACCGCGAATTCTTTTCCGCACTGCTGCATGGCGTGCTTGCGCAGGAAAACCAGTTGCAGGCGCAATTGCAGGAATTTCTCGACCGCCCCTTTGCCGAACTCTCGCCTGTCGAGGCCAGCATTCTGCTGGCGGGCGCTTACGAACTGGGCAACAACCCGGAAACGCCGTACCGCGTCATCATCAACGAAGCCATCGAACTGACCAAAGGCTTTGGCGGCGCGGACGGCCACAAATACGTCAATGGCGTGCTCGACCGGCTGGCTGCCAAACTGCGCCCGGCCGAGGTGAATGCCCGCCGCGCTGCCGGCAAGACCGGCGGGAAGGTATCCGGAAAAGCATCCGGGAAAGCGTCGGAAAAAGCGCCCGATCAGCCAGGGACGGCCGAGCGTGTCGAGAGCGCCGAGAACTTCAAAACGGCGGCCGACCCGGAGAACGACCCGATCAACCGCCAGCCCTGACCCCACGGCGTGGGCGGTGCGTAAAAGATCGCCTGCCCGCCGGTGATCCCCATCTAACGCACACGGCGCATCTAGCGCACCCAGCACATCCGTGCGCGGAAAAACTACTAGGCTGGGCAACGACCTTACCCCGCTCACCCGCCGTATCGAAGCCCCGCTGAAGCCCGCGTATTTAGGGCGTTTGCGGGCAGGTGCCTCTGAAAGGCTTATGGATAAAGGGTTTGCGGGCATGGGTCTCTGAAACCCTTGTGGATAAAGGGATTTCGGGTGAGTGTCTCTGGAGTCCTCATGGATAGTGGTTTTTTGGGTAGGTGTCGCTGAAGACCGCATGAGTACTGGACTTGCAGGCAGGCATCTCTGGGAGGCTTATGAATAGCGGACTTACGGGCGAGGATGCTGCGTTACCCTATCCATGCGTCTTGCCGGGCAGCCTCGGCGGAGAGTCCCTAAATACGCGGGCTTCCGGGCATTGCCTTTCCCGTTTTTCCCATTGCCAGCGGGCTGCCGCATTGCCGGCGCGGCTTCGTCCTTCCGCCAATCCGCCGGTCATTCGCGTCTAATGCACGCAACTGAACGCGCCCGGCGCACCCAGAGTATCGAGCACACCACGCACACCCAGCACATCCGCGCACGGAAAAACTGCTAGGCTGGGCAACGACCTTACCCTGCGCATCCACCGTATAGAAACCCCGCTGAAGCCCGTGTATTTAGGGCGTTTGCGGGCAGGTGCCTCTGGAAGGCTTATGGATAAAGGGTTTTCGGGTAGGCGTCTCCAGAAGCCGCATGAATACTGGGCTTGCGAGCAGTGATCTCTGGGAGGCTTATGGATAGTGGTTTTTCGGGTAGGTGTCTCTGAAGACCACATGAGTACCGGGCTTGCGGGCAGGGGGCGCTGCATTGCCGGCGCGGCTCCGTCCTGCCGCCAGGCCATTGGTTATCCCATCCAACGCATCCAGCGTCTCTAGTGCACCCAACACACCCGCCGTATCAAACCACGTTGAAGTCCGTGTATTTAGGGCGTTTGCGGGCAGGTGCCTCTGGAAAGCTTATGGATAAAGGGTTTGCGGGTAGGTATCTCTGAAAGGCTTATGGATAGTGAGCTTGAGGGTAGGACTCTCTGGAAGCCGCATGGATACTGGGCTTGATGGCAGGCATCTTTGGGAGCCTTATGAATAGCGGACTTACGGGCAAGTGATGCTGCGTGACCCCATCCATGCGCCTTGTCGGGCAGCCTCGGTGGAAAAGCCCTAAATACGCGGGCTTCCGGGCATTGCCTTTCCCGTTTTTCCCTTTGTTGGCGGGCTGCCGCGCCGTAGCCGAATCGTATAACATCGCGCCATGACCTCTGAAAAACGCGCCGAATTTGCCCTGATCGACCGTTATTTTGCCCGCCCGACGCCGCAGACCGCGCTCGGCCCCGGTGACGATTGCGCCCTAATCGCGCCCGCGCCGGGCATGGAACTGGCGATCACGACCGATATGCTGGTTTCCGGCACGCATTTTTTGCCGGAGACTGACCCGCGCCAGCTGGGCTGGAAAACGCTGGCGGTCAATCTTTCCGACCTCGCCGCTATGGGCGCGCGGCCGCGCTGGATCCTGCTCGCCGGCAGTCTGCCGCAGGCCGATGAGGCCTGGCTGGCGGCGTTTGCCGAGGGCCTTTTTGCCTGCGCCGGGCGTTATGGCGTCGACCTCATCGGTGGCGACACGACGCGCGGGCCGCTCAACTTCTGCGTCACGGCCATTGGCGAAGCCCCCGCCGGCGCGGCTTTGCGGCGCGACGGCGCGCAAGCCGGCGACGACCTGTGGGTGTCCGGGCAGCCGGGGCTGGCGGCGCTGGGGCTGGCGCATCTGCAAGGCCGCACGGCGCTGCCTGCCGCGCTGGCGAAGCGTTGTGTCGAAGCCTTGCAGCGGCCGCTGCCGCGCGTCGAGCTGGGGCTGGCCTTGCGTCAGGACGCTCTGGCGCACGCCGCGATCGACGTTTCCGACGGTCTGCTGGCGGATGTCGGCCATATCGCCGAGCGTTCGCGCTGCTGCATCGACGTGTGGATGGCGCACCTGCCGTGCCTCCCGGCGGGGGCCGATCCGGTGCTGGCGCGTGATTGCCAGCTCGCCGGCGGCGACGATTACGAATTGGCTTTTACGGCCGCGCCCGATCGGCGCGCCGCGCTTGCCGCACTTGCCGCGCGGCTCGACCTGCCGCTCTGGCGGATCGGGCAGGTAAGCGCGGCCGGTCAGGGGGGCGCAGTTGGGCAGGATGATGTACCCGGCGCGGTGAATCTTATCGATGCCGACGGCCAGCGCGTTACGCCGCAACGCCGGGGTTTCGATCATTTTGAGTCAGCTTGAAGTTTGAAAAGGCAAAATATGCGAGAAATTTGTGATAAGCCGGTAACTTAAAAGGCTTGAATATCTAAATTGTCCAAATCAATCAATCTTTATTTGTTATTTAACTAAAATGTTGCGTGTAATAAGTATATTGTTATTACTGTCAGGACTAATAATAATTGGCATCGGGATGGCGATAAGCAATCACGAAACCTCTATAGCTATGGTTGCTATCGTTGTTGGACTGGGTTTGGTAATAATCAGGTACGTGAATGTTCTAAATAAAAAATTATTGCTATTGGCGCTGGGGATAATAATAATTGGCGTCGGAACGGCGACAGGCTATCGCGATATGGCTATAAGTGCTGTTGTTATTAGCTTGGGCTTTGCGATAATTATATATGCAAATACTCTAGATAAAAAATATTTGCAGGAGCGAGAAAGAAGACATACTCAAAAAATGAAACAAGAATGGAACAAACTGAGGGAAATAAGTTCATGGCCTACTGGAAAAGTGTTAAAAACCGACTCTGAACTAGATCTCGGTATGTTTTTGTTTAGCCTGTTTTTTATCGTGATGGGCCCCATACTGATACGTAAAGGAATGACATTAAATCCGGTAAGCTGGGAAATTATATTAGCAAGTGGTTGCATGCTGGTCGTAGCAGTTTTGTATCTCTCTAGAATTATTTTTTATCTGGGAAAGCCAGCATTTGAGCTGAGTCAGGATGGCTTTTTTACGCCTCGATGGGGTTTTATTCCCTGGCATCAAGTTCTTGGTATTCATCTTTGGACCCATACCGGCATATTTGGCTCGTGTCATTATTCTTTAGATTTTCGCATCAAAAATAGCCAGTCTATTTTGAAGAAACGCTGGATGCGGAGAGTGCTTATTTATTTGGGTTTGGTGCGTACTCAAGACGATGATTTTAATATTGTTATTATATTACATAGTAAACATGAGACGCCGGAAACGATTGAAATTATGACCAGATTCCTTTGGGAAAAGGCTACAGGGCGGCCGCATGGTTGGAATCCATTCTTTTTTGATGAGTATAGTGAGGGGGTAAAGCGTATTTCAGAAAGCAGCGTCAATATGGAAGACGATCAAGAGGATAAGATTCTGCTTGATTTGCTAGAAAAACTCAAATCAAACGAAGAATCTTTAAAGATAATTACTGACGAATTGAATCGTGAAGAATCTCAGCGGAAGCGGATAGATAGAATAGCGCAGTATTGTTTGATATTGACTGTAATATTATTGTCACTTCTGAAGAAGTTTTTTTCATGAACGCAGGATTCATCTCCTTTGTTTTCAACATTGCTAAAGTGTATTGATATGTCCGGTATCGATATCCCGCCTTGTAAAGCACGTATGAAATTCTAGGTAATCCCGTATATTCTGATGGCAGAATATAAATGCTTATTAGTTAATGCAATACTACAGTTTATGATAAGCTGATAACTTAAAAAGCTTGAATATCCAAATTGTCCAAATCAATTTTTATTTATTATTTGACTGAAATGTTGCGTGTAATAAGTACATTATTATCATTGCTGGGAGTAATAATAATTACTGCCGGACTGATAATAGGATTTCGCGATATGGCTATTGCTGCTGTTGTTATTGGCCTGGGTTTTTTGACAATAAGATACGCAAATATTCTAGATGAAAAATATTTAAAGAAGCGAGAAAGAAAACATACTCAAAAAGTAAAGGAGGAAATACACAAACTGATGAAAATAAGTTCCTGGCCTGCTGGAAAAGTATTGAGAACCGACCCGGAAATAAATCTTGGTATATTTTTATTTAGTTTATTTATTATTGTGATAGGTTCTATACTAATATACAATGAAATGATATCAGATCCGGTAAGTTTGGAAATTATATTAGCAAGTGGTTGCATACTAGTTATGGCGGCTCTGTATTTTTTTAATTCTATTCCTTATTTGGGAAAACCTGCGTGCGAGCTGAGTCGGGACGGATTTTTTACACCCCGATGGGGTTTTATTCCCTGGTGCCAGGTTTTTGGTATTGCTCTTTCGTCTTATTCAGATAGGTTTGATTTGCGTCATTATACTTTATATTTTCATGTTGAAAATAGCCAGTCTATAATAGAAAAACGTTGGGTGCAGAGAATGCTTGTTTATTTAGGTTTGGTGCATGCCCATGCTAATTATTTTAATATTGCTATTGCATTAAATAGTAATAGTAAATACGAGACGCCAGAAACAATTGGAGCGGTGGCTAAATTGCTTTGGAATAAGGCCACGGGGCGCCAGTATGATTGGAAACCATGGCTTTCCGATGCGTACAATGATGCGGTAAGACGTATTTCAGAAAATAGTATCAATATGGATGTGCAAGAGAATGGCTCTATGCATGATTGGGAGCAGAAATTTGAGGAAAATCTCAGAGATCTCAAGATAATAGAAAATGAACTTTGTCGTTATGAATCCAAAATTAAGTGGTTAACTAGGCTATTGATATTTGGAATATTGGCTACGCTATTATGGCCATTTTTGAAGGGGATTTTTTCATAAGTGCGGAATCCATTTCCTTTTTTCAATATTGCTAAAATGCATTGATATGCCCGGCATCGATATCCCGCCTCGTAAAGCACGTATGAAATTCTAGGTAATCCCGTATATTCTGACGGCAGAATATAAACACTTATTGGTTAATGCAACGTTGCAGTTTATGATAAGTTGTTAATTTAAAAGATTTAAGTATCTAAATTGTCCGAATCAATCAACTTTTATTTATTATTTGACTGAAATGTTACGTGTAATAATTATGTTGTTATTATTGCCAGGGATATTAATGCTTGGTGTCGGAATAGCAAAAGTCTATAGCGATATAGCTATGGCTGCTATCGCTATTGGTTTAGGCTTGGGGATAATTATATGCGTAAATATTCTAGATAAAAAATATTTAAATAATCGAGAAAAAAGATATATTCAAAAAGCGAAACAGGAAATACGCGAACTGATAGAAATAAGTTTCTGGCCTGCTGGAAAAGTATTAAAAACTGGCGCTGAAAGACTTCCAGGTATGTTTCTATTTAGTCTGTTTATTATTGTAATAGGGCTTATGCTGATATATGATGGGGAAATATTAAATCTGGTAAGTTGGAAAATTATATTAGTAAGTAGCTGCATACTGGTTATGGCAGTTTTGTATTCTTTTGATTTTATTCCTTATCTAGGAAAGCCTGCGTGTGAGTTGAGTCGGGACGGCTTTTTTACACCTCGATATGGCTTTATTCCCTGGCACCAGGTTTTTGGTATTTATCTTTCGTCCTATTCAAGTAGATTTGACTCACGTTATTACACTTTATATTTTTATGTTGAAAATAGCCAGTCTATATTGGAAAAACGTTGGATACGGAGAATACTTATTTATTTGGGTCTGGTGCGTGCCCATACCAATTATTTTACTATTACTATTGCACTAAATAGTAATAGTAAACATAAGGCCCCGGAAACGATTGAAATGGCGGCTAATTTGCTTTGGGAAAAGTCCACGGGGCGCCAGTATGATTGGAATCCATTCTTTTCTGATGCATATAATGGGGCAATAAGGCGTATTTCTGAAAATAGTGTCAATATAAAAGATGGGCAAAAGAATGAATTTTTGCCTGATCAGTTGGAGCAATTAAAGCAGTGCGAAGAAGATTGTAAGATAATTGCAGATGAGTTAAATCGTAGGGAATCTCAGCAGAAGCGAAAGATTAGAATAGCGCAATGTTGTTTAATATTGTTTGTAATATTGTGGTCGCTTTTGGATCTGTTTTTATGAGCGCCGGGATTTATTTTCCTTGCTTTTAACGGTTAAAAGGCATGCATTGATATGTCCGACATCGATATCCCGCACCGTAAGGCGCCGTCCTTGCGTTTTCTCTTTTCGCATCCGGCGCATTTTGTCGCCTGCGGTTTTGGCAGCGGCCTGTCGCCGCTGGCGCCGGGGACGGTCGGGACGCTGCTGGCCTGGGCCTTGTTTCTGCCGCTGCGGGCGTGGCTGGGCGATGCGCAGTTGGCGGGCCTTTTGGCCGTGTGCTTTGCTCTCGGCGTGCCGGCCGTGCAGAAAACAGGTGCCGATCTGGGCGCGGTCGATCACGGGAGCATCGTCTGGGATGAAATTGTGCCGTTCTGGCTGGTGCTGTTCTGCTGCCCGCCGGGCTGGGCGTGGCAAGGCGCGGCGTTTTTGCTGTTTCGCTTTTTCGACATCGTTAAGCCGCAACCGGCCCGGTATTTCGATACGCAGGTGAAGAATGGTTTTGGCGTTATGGCCGACGACCTGTTCGCCGCCTGTTATGCGATTCTGGTGCTGGCCATCGTGCAATTTTTCGGAGTTTGAGGAGGGAAAACATGACGGACGCCGATCCTATGCTTGTTTCCGCGCCTACTCAGGCGGCGCTTGAAGCGCTGGCTGCGCGTGTGGGCGAGATGCTGGGCGCACGCGGACAGCGGCTGGCGGCAGCGGAATCGTGTACCGGCGGCTGGGTGGCGCAATGCCTGACGGCGATTGCCGGCAGTTCCGTCTGGTTTGAGCGCGGTTTCGTCACTTATTCCAACGCGGCCAAGCAGGAGATGCTCGGCGTCGATGCGGAAACGCTGGCCGTGCACGGGGCGGTCAGCGAAGCCACGGCGGCAGCCATGGCCACCGGCGCGCTGACGCACAGCCGCGCTGATTTTGCGCTGGCAATTACCGGCGTGGCCGGGCCGAGCGGCGGTTCGGCGGAAAAGCCGGTCGGTCTGGTCTGTTTTGCCTGGGCGGCGCGGAGCGGTGCATTGCGCGTCAGCGCGCGCCGTTTTTCTGGAACGCGCGCCCAGGTGCGGGCGCAGGCGGTGGCCTATGCCTTGAGCGGCCTGCTGGCGGAACCTGACGGTAGTGCGGTCGGCGCCATGAGCGCATAAGCAGTGCGCATGACTGGTTTTTACGGGTAAAAGCTGTATATAATTACAGTAATCAGGTGTATAAAGATCGCGTATTCCGCACATGTGCCTGTCCGGCATCGTGCGATAATCCGGCCGTATTTGTTTCGCCTGGTTGCCAGGCAATTCGGGCGACGGACGGCATCATTCAGATAGACGAAAAGGACGAAGGAACGAAAAGGATGAAGAGGACACGCCATGGACGATAACAAGGCAAAGGCGCTAGCCGCGGCGCTGGCCCAGATCGAAAGGCAGTTCGGCAAAGGCTCGATCATGAAAATGGGCGAGGGCAGCGTCGAAAAGGATTTGCAGGTGGTTTCGACCGGCTCGCTCGGTCTTGACATTGCGCTGGGTGTCGGCGGCCTGCCGCGCGGGCGGGTTATCGAGATTTACGGCCCGGAATCTTCCGGCAAGACAACGCTGACGCTTCAGGTCATCGCCGAGATGCAGAAACTCGGCGGGACGGCGGCTTTTATCGACGCCGAGCATGCGCTTGATCCGGTGTATGCGCAGAAGCTGGGCGTCAAGCTCGACGATCTGCTCATCTCGCAGCCGGATACCGGAGAGCAGGCGCTCGAAATCGCCGATATGCTGGTGCGTTCGGGCAGTGTCGACGTCGTGGTCATCGACTCGGTGGCGGCGCTGGTGCCCAAGGCGGAAATCGAGGGGGATATGGGGGATTCGCTGCCGGGCCTGCACGCCCGTCTGATGAGTCAGGCCTTGCGCAAGCTGACGGCGAACATCAACCGCACCAATACGCTGGTTATCTTCATCAACCAGATTCGCATGAAGATCGGCGTCATGTTCGGCAACCCGGAAACGACAACCGGCGGCAATGCGCTCAAGTTCTATGCCTCGGTGCGCCTGGATATCCGCCGCATCGGCGCCATCAAGAAAGGCGATGAGGTGATTGGCAACGAAACCCGCGTCAAAGTGGTTAAAAACAAGGTTTCTCCGCCTTTCCGCGAAGCGATTTTCGACATTCTGTACGGTGAAGGCATTTCGCGCGAAGGCGAAATCATCGAGCTGGGCGTGGCCCACAAGCTGATCGACAAATCCGGCTCCTGGTATGCCTACAACGGCGACAAGATCGGCCAGGGCAAAGACAACGTGCGCGAATATCTGCGCGTCAATCCGCAGGTGGCGGGTGAAATCGAGGCGAAGATCCGCGCTGCCGTCAATGTGCCGTTGCCGCAGGCGGATGAGGCTTAGGCAAGGCGCAGCGGCGGATCAGATGCCGATGGGGCGGGAAGAAGCGCGCCGGGAAGGCAAGATCCGCCGATTCGGGCACAAGGCTGAATACGGCGCCGAACAGGGAATCGGCGGTGACGGAAGCGGCGTCGAAAGGCTGCCGGAAGATGCCGCAAGGCGCCTTGACCGCGCGCGCAATACGGCGAATTCCGGCATCAGCCTGCGCGCGCGGGCGCTGGGCATGTTGGCCCGCCGTGAACATTCCCGCGCCGAGTTGGCGCGTAAACTGGCCGCATACGCCGAGTCGGACGAGGTGCTGGCCGCACTGCTCGACGATCTGGAAGCGCGTCGCCTGCTCTCCGACGCGCGTTATGTGGAAGCGCGCTTGAATGCGCGCGGCGCGCGTTATGGCAATCGGCGTCTGTCGCAGGAACTGCGCGCCCGTGGCGTCGACGCCGCGCTGGTCGAGACGGCGCTGGCCGCCTGTGGGGATGAAGTCGCGCGGGCGCGCCAGGTGTGGCAGCGCCGGTTCGGTGCGCAGCCGCCAGCGCTGGATGCCGCCGGACGGGCGAAGCAGGTGCGCTTTCTGATGCGCCGGGGATTTTCCGGCGAAACCATCCGCCGCGCCCTGGGCGCGGATTTTGATGAAGAATAAAGCATGAACGAAGCCGAAAACAGCCACGTTGTCAGCAATGCCGACGGCGATCCTGTCGAAAATCCAATCCGCGTGCAAAGTACGCTGGCGACGCAGGATTTACGCAAGCGTTACAAAAAACGCCAGGTTATACAGGGCGTTTCGCTTGAGGTGTGCAGCGGCGAGGTCGTCGGGCTGCTGGGGCCAAACGGCGCGGGTAAAACCACCTGCTTTTATATGGTGGTCGGGCTGGTCGCCTGCGATAGCGGCGAGGTGCTCATCGACGGCCAACGGATTACGCACCTGCCGATTCATCGCCGCGCCCATATGGGAATTTCCTATTTGCCGCAGGAAGCCTCGGTGTTCCGCAAGCTGAGCGTGACCGAGAATATCCGTGCTGTTCTGGAGCTGCAAGGGCACTCGGCGGCGGAAGTCGAACGCCGCACCAGTGATCTGATCGAAGATCTGCACATTGGGCATATCCGCAACAGTCCGGCGGCGGCGCTGTCCGGCGGCGAGCGGCGGCGTGTCGAGATCGCACGCGCTCTGGCGACGCAGCCGCGCTTTATTCTGCTCGACGAACCATTCGCCGGAATTGATCCGATCGCCGTGCTCGACATCCAGAAAATCATCCGCTTTCTCAAAGAGCGCAACATCGGCGTGCTGATTACCGACCATAACGTGCGCGAGACGCTCGGTATTTGCGATCACGCGTATATTCTCAATGACGGCATGGTATTGGCGGCCGGTCGGCCCGATGAAATCATTTATAATGAAGACGTCCGTAAGGTGTATCTCGGCGAGAACTTCCGCCTCTAAATCGCCGCGCGGTTTACCGATGGCCAGCCCGGCCTGATCCGGCCATCGCGCGGTTCGATCGTCCGGGCGGGCGATACGCTACCGATCATTTTATGAAACCGTCCCTACAGCTCAAGCTCTCACAGCATTTGGCACTGACGCCTCAGTTGCAGCAGTCGATCCGCCTGCTGCAACTCTCTACACTGGAACTGGAGCAGGAGCTGGAAAAATTCCTTCAGGAAAATCCGCTGCTGGAGCGTGTGGAAAACGAATACGCTACGCTGTCCAACGCCCATGTACAGGGCGATGACATGCATGTAAACGGGGGGATTCCGGATGGGGCGGGCGATACGCACGATGTTCCGGAGTCCGCCAACGGGGAAAGGGAGGACAGCCTGCCGGCTTCCCTTGCCGATGACGGCGAAAGCTGGTTTGCCGATGCCGATGAACCGCATTTTTCGGGGCCGCCCAGCTCGCCCGATGACGATGACGGCGATTACCAGGACATTCAGGCCGCCCGGATTTCGCTGCGCGAACATCTCACGCAACAGGTCGGTTTGCTGAAACTGTCCGAACGCGATCGTGTGTTGCTGCAATGCCTGGTCGATGCCGTCGATGAAGGCGGGTATCTGACCATGTCGCTGGAGGATGTGGCCGAGGCCTTGCCCGCCGAGCTGGAAATCGAGCCGGAAGAATTGCAGATTGCGCTTCGGCGGCTTCAGCACCTCGAACCGGCGGGTGTCGGGGCGCGCAATGTCAGCGAATGCCTGGCGCTGCAACTGGCGCTGCAGCCGGCCGGGACAACGCGCGATCTGGCCCTAGCTATCGTGCGTGACCATCTCGATCTGCTGGCCAGCCGCGACTTCGCCAGGCTAAAAAAACTCCTCGCCTGCGACGATGATGCCTTGCGCGAGGCGCAATCACTGATCCGCAGCCTCGATCCGCGTCCTGGCGCGCCTTACGATACGGCCGATACGCGCTATATCACGCCCGACGTGGTGGTGCGCAAAGTGCGTGGACAATGGACGGCGAGCATCAATGCCGACGCCTATCCGCGACTGCGCATCAACAGCCTGTATGCGCAGATTCTCTCCGGCCAGCGCGGTTCCGGGCTGGCCGGACAGCTACAGGAAGCGCGCTGGCTGATCAAGAATGTCGAACAACGTTTCAACACCATTCTGCGTGTGGCGCAGACGATCGTTGAGCGCCAACGGCAGTTTTTCGACCATGGCGAGATCGCCATGCGGCCGATGGTGCTGCGTGAGGTCGCCGACCTCCTCGGTTTGCATGAATCGACGGTATCGCGGGTGACGACACAGAAATACATGGCGACGCCGCGCGGCATCTTTGAACTGAAGTATTTTTTCGGCAGCCATGTGGCGACCGATGCGGGCGGCGCCTGTTCGGCCACGGCTATCCGGGCGCTGATCAAGCAGCTGGTCGCTGCCGAAGACGTGAAAAAACCGCTCTCCGATAGCCAGCTTGTCGACTTGCTCGGCGAGCAGGGGGTTGTCGTGGCGCGGCGAACTGTGGCGAAATACCGGGAAGCCCTGGGTATTCCGCCCGTCAAGCTAAGAAAGGCGCTTTAGGTATGCGCGGGCGTACCGGACAGGCGCCGGTTGGATTGTTGGAGTGTTGAATTGGGGAGTGGTTTTAATGCGCCTCGCGGGACGCGGTCCAGCCCGCAAGGCATGAGGGCGGCCGGTAGAGGCCGGTAACACGAAAAGAAAGGAGTCACGCATGAACCTGAAAATCAGTGGACGTCATGTCGAAGTTACACCGGCGATTCATGATTATGCGCTGGAAAAAATCGGACGCATCGTCCGCCATTTTGACCATGTGATCGATGCCAATGTGACCCTGTCGGTGGAAAAACTAAAGCAGCGCGCCGAGGTGACTGTCCGTATGCCGGGCAAGGATGTGCATGTCGAGGCGGACGAAGCCGATCTGTACGCCGCCATCGATGCGCTGGCGGATAAGCTGGACCGCCAGATCCAGCGCTACAAAGAAAAACTCCAGAATCATCGCAGCCAGAAGGCAGACGTAAACTGAGCACGCCGCCCGGGCGCCGCACCGGTAACGGTGCGCAGCGCCTGGCACCCCGACGCTGGTAAGGTCAGATTTTTTATTGTCTTTTTATTGCAGTCAGCCAATTCCCATGAAGCCTCTTTCCCGCCTGCTGCCTCCAGAGAATATCCTGCTTGATTTTCAGGCAACCAGTAAAAAGCGGGTGTTCGAGCACATCGGCCTGCTCTTTGAAAACAATCAGGGCATTGGGCAGCGCGTCGTCTTTGACAGCCTGCTGGCCCGCGAACGCCTCGGTTCGACCGGTCTGGGGCAGGGCATCGCCATTCCGCACGGGCGCATCGAGGGACTCAGGGCGCCGCAGGGCGCTTTCATCCGCCTGGCCTCGCCGGTGCCTTTTGAATCGCCGGACGGTCTGCCGGTTTCCATGCTTTTCGCCCTGCTCGTGCCTGAGCAGGCGGCGGAACAGCATTTGCAGATTCTGGCGGAACTGGCCGGGCTGTTTTCTGATCGCGCGCGCCGCGAAGCCTTGCAGTCGGCGGCATCCATCGACGAGGTGCGCGCCGTCTTTGCCTGCCGGGAGGCGCCGGCATGAGCGCGGCCCGTTCGCTCAGCATTGCCAGAATCTACCGCGAACATGCCGAAAAACTTGGCCTGCGCTGGATCGTCGCGCAGGGTATCGACCGTGAAGTCGAACTGGCCGATCACGAAGTTTTCGGCCCCGACGTTGTCGGCCACTTCAACCTCATCTACAGCCATCGCATTCAGGTGATCGGCAACGCCGAGTGTCGCTGGATCGCCCGGGTGGGCGAGCCGGACTGGCGGCGTCAGGTGGAGATGATGATGGCTGCCCGGCCGCCGGCAATCATCGTCGCCGACGACTATCCGCCGTCCGAAATGCTCACGACGCTGTGCGAACGCCATAGCACGCCCCTGTTTGTGACGCCGAAGCCCTGCTCGATGGTCATCGACGCGCTGCACCTCTATCTAGCGCGCGAATTTGCCGACACCGTGTCGATGCACGGCGTATTCATGGATGTTTACGGCATCGGCGTACTGATTACCGGCGATGCCGGCATCGGCAAAAGCGAACTGGCGCTGGAACTCATCTCGCGCGGTCACGGCCTGGTGGCCGACGATATTGTCGACCTGTCGCATACCGCGCCGAATACGCTGGAAGGGCGCTGCCCGCCGATGCTGCGTGACTACCTTGAAGTGCGCGGCCTGGGGATGCTCAACATCCGGACGATCTTCGGCGAAGCGGCCGCACGCCGCAAAAAGCGGCTCCGGCTGATCGTACACCTGCAACGGCAGGTCGCGGTCGCGGAACTCCCGCGTCTGCCGCTGGAAGCGCAGTCGCAGGAAATTCTGGGCGTATCGATCAGGAAAGTAACCTTTCACGTTGCGCCGGGGCGCAACCTTGCAGTGTTGCTCGAAGCGGCCGTGCTCAACCACATTCTCCAGTTGCGCGGCATCGACAGCATGGGCGAATTCATCAGCCGCCAGCAGCAGGCGCTGCGCGACGGGCAGGACGGCCGATAAAAGGCCGATCAGATTTTCCGGCGCCTTCTTTCCCCGCTCTGCCGGAAAGCGACGAGTGTTCGGAGGTCGGCGGCGAAGAGCGCATTGGGCGAATTTTCCGATGCGCTGGGGACGAGCCGCCGAAAAGCAGTCGCCCGAAATTTCATGAGGATGTTGTTTCCCGAGTGGCGATGTGCATTCGCGCATTCATCGAATATTTCTTTTGTCTGAAATACCGCCATTGCTGGCCATTTCCGGCAGCAGCGCCAAAGTTTATTGGGGCGCGCCATTCTTTCCCAATCAGGGCAAGACAGCGCGCCGCAGCTGATGCGTATTCCCGCGTTGAAACAGTGCCGCTAATGCCAATCAAGAACCCCCGATGATGCCGATCCTGAGCGATCCGGCTGCCCGGAACCCCGCGTGAATTGGGCATTTCCAGCCTGCTGCCCTGTAACCCGCGTGGATTGGGCGTTTCCGGCCGGCTATCCCGCAAGATGCATAAATGAGGGCGATTGGGGCGCGGCCATGCACCCGCCTGGAATGTGGGCGGCGGCACTGTTGTGATGCTATGGCCCCGCGCGGTTGATCTGAAACCCGATCTATGGGGTGGTCGGGCCTGCATCGAACATCTGCACAGATTGGTTATTTCTAACCCGCTGCCCGGAACCCCGCGTGAATTGGGCATTTCCAGCCTGCTGCCCTGTAACCCGCGTGGATTGGGCGTTTCCGGCCGTCTATCCCGCAAGATGCATGAATGAGGGCGATTGGGGCGCAGCCATGACCCGGCCGGAAAATGCGGGCGGCGGCACGGTCGTGAGGTTATGGCTCCGCGCGGCTGACTTGAAACGCGATCTGCGGGATGGCCGGGTCCTTCGTCGAACCGGCAAGGCCGATGAGGCCCGCTTCGCGCAGGACGATTTCCTGACGATGCAGATAAATTTCCGCCGCGTTGCCGATTTTGACGAAAGTGCCGTTTGTGCTTTGGTCAAGCAGGATGAAGCGTCCGCTTTCTTCGTGAATCCAGGCGTGCAGGCGCGAGATGTTGGCGCCGGTAATGCAAAGATGACAGCTTCGGTTGCGGCCGATGGTGAAGGTTTGCTGGTTGCCGTCGAGCACGATGCGCGTGTCGGCGTGGGTGAGGTAGAGGCGGGCAGGCCCGGCCGGCTGCGTGTCGTGTATGGCGGGAACCGGCGTCTGCGCGCGCGGCGGTTGTGCCGCCGGAACGAGAGAGGCATGGCCATAGGCTGCGGGTGCAGCCATTTCTGTGGCGTCGGCATCGCGAGCGGCCAGGTATCGGTAGAAACGGTGGCCGGCCGGCAGGCGATGCGCCGGCGCGTCAACCTCCGGCTGGAAATGGCGCTGCAAATCGGGCGAAAGCGCCTTGAGCGTGTCCGTATCGATATGCATGCGTCCGGCGACCTCGCCCGTCATCAGGGCGTCGATGATGGGCGAGAGCTTTTCCATCACAAGACTGCCGGTTTGCATGCTGACGTATTCGCGCTCCTGGAGGCAGATGATCGGGATGCCCGGCGCGGCGCGGCCGCTTTCGGCCGCCAGCAGGGCGGCGGTTTTTTCGCGGATAACGAGCGCCGCCCGGCAGGCGGTGTTGGCCGAGCTGAAGGCGGCAATGATCGGCGCTGATTGCGGGCTAGGCGTGTGTCCGCCAAAAATTTCGATGCAGCGCAGGGTCAGTCTGCGGCAATGTGCGATAACGGCCTGCATGGCGCTGTCCGTTGGACAATCGCCGTGGTCGATGCCGATCAGCAGCAGTGAGTTTGCGGCGTTCCCGTGCGTGTTCATGGTTTGGGGCTTTCTATGGGGCGGAGCCTGCCGGCAGCGGCATCAGCGGAAGAAAATCGCGGGGCAGCGTGGCGACCGCCGGCGCAAAGGGATCTTCGTCGAGCGCTGCCCCGTCGCCGGCAGCCGGCGGCTTGCCGACCCGCAGCCCTTTGAAGTCGAAGCGCGTCGTGTCCGCCAGGTGGGAGAGAACAATATTTTGCATGGCGGTAAATACCGACTCGGTTCGGCCGGGGTAACGCCGGTCCCATTCGGCCATCATTTCGCGGACTTTCTGACGTTGCAGATTGTCCTGCGAGCCGCACAGGTTGCAGGGAATGATCGGGAAAGCCATCCCGCGCGCGTAGCGGGCGATGTCGCGCTCGTTACAGTAGGCGAGTGGGCGGATGACGATGTGCGCACCGTCGTCGGTCAGCAGTTTGGGTGGCATGCCCTTGAGCTTGCCGCCGAACAGCAGGTTGAGGAACAGCGTATGCACCATATCGTCCCGATGGTGGCCAAGCGCGATCTTGTTGGCGCCCAGTTCCTTGGCGATACGGTAGATCACACCCCGGCGCAGGCGGGAGCAGAGCGAGCAGGTGGTTTTGCCCTCCGGAATCTTCTCCTTGACGATCGAGTAGGTGTCCTGTTCGATGATGCGGTATTCGATGCCGAGTCCGGCCAGATACTTCGGCAATACGTCGGCCGGAAAGCCGGGCTGTTTCTGGTCGAGATTCATCGCGATCAGGCGAAAGTCGATGGGCGCGCGCTTGTGCAGCGCCATCAGCAGCGCAAGCAGGGTGTGCGAATCCTTGCCGCCGGAGAGGCAAACCAGCACCGTATCGCCCTGTTCGATCATGTTGTAATCGGCAATCGCCTTGCCGGTCTGTCGTTCCAGGGTTTTGGACAGCCGCTTCAGGGTGTTTGAATGTTCCACATAACCTCGACAACTAAAATGGGCGGATAAAATGGGCGCAACGGCCACATGGCACACAGGGTACATAGGGCACATAGGGCACATAGGGCGCATAGGGCACATAGGGCGCATAGGGCACATAGGGCACGGGTTTCGGAGAATGTACCACTGAGCATCGGATCGGCAAGCCTAAAGATGCGCCGTGCGCCCGCCGTCGACATTGATCACCTGACCCGTAATGTAAGGCGCCTCGGCCAGCAGGAAGCGCACCGTCCGGGCGATATCGCCGGCTTCGCCGGTGCGTTTGAGCAGCGTGTGGGCGACAATGCGCGCCCGCTCATCAGCATCAAAGCCGCTGGCGGAGGAAGGAGAGTGGGAAGAAGATGAAGGGGCGGACGGCGCGTCGGCATGGGAGGTTTCTTCGGCTTCCGGCCAGAGGATCGGGCCAGGCGCCACGGCGTTGACGCGCACTTCGGGCGCTAGCTCAATCGCCAGCGCCCGCGTCAGGCCGAGCAGCCCGGCCTTGGCGGCGCAGTACAGCGGATAGCCGGCCAGCGGACGTTCGGCGTGCACGTCGGTCATATTGACGACGGCGCCGCGCGCCGCGCGCAGATAGGGAGCGGCCGCCTGCGTCAAAAAGAGCGGCGCCTTCAGGTTGCTGCCGATCAGGTCATTCCAGGCGGCGGTGTCGATGCTGCCCAGCGGCGTTGCAAAGAAGGTCGATGCGTTGTTGACCAGCGCATCAAGCCTGCCAAAGCGGGCGATGACAGCCTCGACGAGCCGCTCCGCGGCTTTTGCCGCGTGCAGATCGGCCGCCACCGCGCAGGCCGAACCGGGGCGAACGGCATTGAGTTCCCGAACCAGCGCCTCGGCAGCCCCAGCGGCGCTTCGGTAATGCACCGCGACACAGGCGCCCGCGGCGTGCAGCTCGCTGGCGATGGCCCGCCCCACCCGCTTTGCCGCGCCGGTAATCAACGCCGTTTTTCCGTGCATGTCGTTTCTGCAAATCTCATTGATCGTCCAAGCGCAAAATTCTAGCGGATTCTCCTCGTTCGATGCAGCCGTTTTTCCAGCCTGCCGAAGCATGGGCAATGGCGGTATTTGTACCGGCCCGGCAGACCATACCGGCCGTCAGCCGATCCTCAGGCGTGCAGGGCGGGCGAATGCCGGCTGAAAAATGGATGTGTCGATATCAATGTGTCGATCAGGCACCGTTCATGCGATCAGGCCAGGATCACTGCTCTGTGCTTTTTTCTTGCAGCGTGTCGTTTTCGTAAGTGTCTGATGGGTCGAAGGCGATATTCGGCATGTACACCGGCTCAGGCGTCAGTTCAACGCCGAAGATTCGCCGCACGTCGTCCTGCACGGCATGCGCCAGCGCCAGCACGTCCCGTCCCCTGGCACCGCCGTGGTTGACCAGCGCCAGCGCCTGATGCGCATACATGCCGACGGGGCCGAGGCGGCGACCTTTCCAGCCGGCCTGTTCGATCAGCCAGCCTGCCGCCAGCTTGACCCGGCCGTCCGCCTGCGGATAGGCGGGCAGGCCCGGATGCGCTGCGCAAAGCGTTGCGGCGGCGGCCGCGGCGACGACAGGATTCTGGAAAAAACTGCCAGCGTTGGGCAATACGGCCGGATCGGGCAGTTTGCGCCGGCGCAAGGCAATCACGGCATCGGCAATCTGCCGGGACGTGGGGCAATGGCGCGTATCGGCGTGCGTCGCCGTCGTCACCTCCATCGCCGTCTCGACGCCTCGCATCGCCAGTTCCTCGGCGATACCGGCATAGCGGATGTTCGGCCGCCAGTGTTTAGGCAGGCGGAAGGTGACTTCGGTGATGGCGAAGCGCCCGTCGAGATGCCAGCCTTCCTGCTTGAAAACGCTGTCGCGGTAGGCAAAGCGGCAGGCGGCGCGGTCAAACCGGCGGACTGTGCCGGTATCCAGGTCGTATGCCGTCAATGTGTGGATGCGCTCCGCAACTTCCATGCCGTAAGCGCCGATGTTTTGTACCGGCGCGGCGCCGACCGTGCCGGGGATCAGGGACAGGTTTTCCAGCCCTGGCCAGCCCTGCGCCAGCGTCCATTGCACGAAGTCGTGCCAACGCTCGCCCGCGCCCGCGGTGACGTACACGGCCTCGGCGTCTTCGCCCGTCTTCGCCTTGCCGGCGATCGCCATGTGCAGCACCAGGCCGTCGATGTCGCCGGTCAGCACCAGATTGCTGCCGCCGCCGAGTACGAAGCGCCGCGCACCGGCGATGTCTGGCGCGGTCAGCTGTGCCGGATCGGTGATTTTCAGATAACGCGCCGCACAGCTGGGTAAGGCCAGCGTATTGAAGGGCGACAGGTCGACCGAATGCGCAACAGGCCAGGCGTGCGGGGCGGGAGCAACGGCAGGTGTGGAATCCTCCGCGGCCAGGGGCGCCGAAAGGGGCGCAGTAGTGGACGCGGTAGCGGACGCAGCAGCGGAGGAAAAAGAATTGGCTGGAAAAACGGATCGGGCGGCAGACATGGCGCGCATCTTACCGGCTAAGGGTGCGCCTGGCGAATGGTTGTGCCGGCAATAAGGCGGGGGTATTCATTGCGGTATAGAGGCATGGCGTGGCAAATATATAGGCCGATCAAGCCTGTTCTGCAAGAGGTGCAGCAATGCTGGCAGCGCTCTTTCCGCATATTTCTTTTCGGGCGGCCATGCATTTGCCAATTACAACAGCGGTGCGAGCCAGCGTCGGGCCGCGTCCAGCGGCATGCCCTGGCGTTTGGCCCAATCTTCGAGCTGGTCGGCGGCGATCTTGCTGACGCCGAAATAACGCGCCTGCGGGTGCGCGAGGTAGAAACCGGAGACCGACGCGGCTGGTGACATGGCGAAGTTTTCGGTCAGCGTCATGCCGGCGTTGCCGGGCGCGTCGAGCAGGGCAAAGAGCGCGCCCTTGGCGGTGTGGTCCGGACAGGCGGGGTAGCCGGGCGCAGGGCGGATGCCGCGATATTCCTCCCGGATCAGCGCGCTGTTGTCAAGTTGTTCGTCAGGTGCATAGCCCCAGTATTCACGGCGCACGCGTGCGTGCAACCACTCGGCGCAGGCTTCGGCCAGGCGGTCGGCCAGCGCCTTGAGCATGATGGCGTGGTAATCGTCGTGCGCCGCTTCAAATTCGGCCAGCTTTTTCTCGATGCCGATGCCCGCGGTGACGGCGAACGCGCCAATCCAGTCCGGCGTGCCTTTGTCGGAAACGAAGTCGGTCAGGCAGTAATTCGGCTGGCGTGTCGGCCGGTCGTGCTGCTGGCGCAGGTTGTACCAGACCATGCGGCAGCGCTGCCGCGTTTCATCGGCGTAGATTTCGATGTCGTCGCCGACGGCATTGGCCGGATAGAGGCCAAAGACGGCATTCGCCGTCAGCCAGCCCTCCTCGATGATGCGCGCCAGCATGGCTTGTCCGTCCGCATACACGGCGCGCGCCGTTTCGCCGACAACGGCGTCGTCGAGAATCTTCGGGAAAGCGCCGGCCAGATCCCAGGTCTGAAAAAACGGCCCCCAATCAAAAAATTCGGCCACTTCGGCCAGATTGACACTGCGCAGCACGTGCAGGCCAGAGCAGGCGGGTGCCGTGGGGCGGTAGGCGGGGTCGGCGTTCCAGACGAAACGGTTTTGCCGCGCTGCGTCGAGCGTGAGGAGCTTGAGTCCTTTTTTCTGCGCATGCTGTTCGCGCACGCGCGCATAATCATCGGCGATCTCCTGCCGGTAGGCGGCGGATTGTTCGGCTGAGAGCAGGCGCGTGACGACGCCGACAGCCCGTGAGGCGTCGGCCACATAGACCACCGCGCCTTCGTAATTCGGCGCGATCTTGATGGCGGTATGCGCGCGGCTCGTCGTTGCGCCGCCGATCAGCAGCGGGACATTCATGCCCTGCCGCTGCATTTCGCTGGCGATAAAGCTCATTTCTTCCAGCGACGGCGTGATCAGGCCGGATAGCCCGATGGCTTGTGCGCCGTGCTCGCGCGCCGTGTGCAGGATTTTTTCGCAGGGCGCCATGACGCCGACGTCGACGACTTCGTAGCCATTGCAGCCGAGGACGACGCCGACGATGTTTTTGCCGATGTCGTGTACATCGCCCTTGACCGTGGCCATGACGATCTTGCCCTTGCTGGCGGCGCCGGTACGCCGCTTTTCTTCCTCAATGAAAGGCACCAGATGGGCGACGGCCAGTTTCATGACGCGCGCCGATTTGACGACCTGTGGCAGGAACATTTTGCCGGCGCCGAATAAGTCGCCGACGGCATTCATGCCGGCCATCAGGGGGCCTTCGATGACGGCTAGCGGCGGCTGGCCGGCGGCCTCAAGCGCGGCGCGGCATTCTTCCGTGTCGGCGACGATGAACTCGGTAATACCCCGAATCAGCGCGTGTTCAAGCCGCTTCTCAACGGGTTGCGCACGCCAGGCCAGATCGGGCGCAGCGTTTTTTGCCGGGCCGGATGTCGCTGTCCGCGCCAGCTGCTGCGCGTATTCGACAAGCCGTTCGCCCGCTTCCGGCGAGCGGTTGAGCACCACGTCCTCGACCTTTTCGCGCAGGGTGGGGTCGAGGTCGTCATACACGCCGAGCATGCCGGCGTTAACGATGCCCATCGACAGCCCGGCCTGAATGGCGTGGTAGAGAAATACCGTGTGGATGGCCTCACGCACCGGGTCGTTGCCGCGAAAGCTGAAGCTGACGTTGGAGACGCCGCCGGAAATCTGTGTCTGCGGTAGGTGGGCGCGAATCCAGCGGCAGGCTTCGATGAAGTCGACCGCATAGTTGTCATGCGCTTCGATGCCGGTGGCGATAGCGAAGATATTCGGGTCGAAGATGATGTCTTCTGCCGGAAAGCCGATGCCGGTCAGCAGCCGGTAAGCGCGCTCGCAGATTTCGATCTTGCGCGCATACGTATCGGCCTGGCCGCGCTCGTCGAAGGCCATGACGACAACGGCCGCGCCATAACGCCGGGCCAGGCGGGCGTGTTCGATGAAAGCGGCCTCGCCTTCTTTCATCGAAATCGAATTGACGATGCCTTTGCCCTGGATGCATTTCAGCCCGGTTTCGATGATTTCCCATTTGGAAGAATCGAGCATGACCGGCACGCGGGCAATGTCCGGTTCGGCGGCGATCAGCTTCAGAAAACGATCCATCGCCGCAATGCCGTCGAGCATGGCATCGTCCATGTTGATGTCGATGATCTGGGCGCCGTTTTCGACCTGCTGGCGGGCGACGGCCAGGGCTTCGTCGAAGCGCGCTTCGCGGATCAGGCGGGCAAAGGCCTTCGAGCCGGTGACGTTGGTGCGTTCGCCGACATTGACGAACAGTGATTCGGCATCAACATTGAACGCTTCCAGCCCCGACAGGCGCAGCTTTGGCGCGATGACCGGCCGCTGGCGCGGTGCAATGTCCGCTACGGCGCGGGCGATGGCGGCGATGTGCTCCGGCGTCGTGCCGCAGCAGCCGCCGACGATATTGACGTAACCGTTGCGCGCCCAGTCGGCGATTTCGGCGGCAAGCTGCTCGGGCGTCTCGTCGTAACCACCGAAGGCGTTGGGCAGCCCGGCGTTGGGGTGCGCCGAAACGAAGCAGTCGCACAGGCGGGAGAGGGTTTCCACATGCGGGCGCAGGTCTCTCGCACCGAGCGCACAGTTAAAACCGAAAGACAGCGGTTGTACGTGGCGAAGCGCATTCCAGAAGGCTTCCGGCGTTTGTCCCGAAAGCGTGCGTCCGGACGCGTCGGTAATCGTCCCCGAAACCATCACCGGCCAGCGCTGGCCGGCGTGCTCGAAGAAGCTTTCCAGGGCAAAGAGCGCTGCCTTGGCGTTGAGCGTGTCAAAGACGGTTTCGACGAGCAGGAGGTCGGCGCCGCCTTCTGTCAACCCGCGGATGGCTTCGGTATAGGCGGCGACCAGTTCGTCGAAGCTGATGTTGCGGTAGCCGGGGTCATTCACGTCTGGCGAGATGGATGCCGTGCGTGAGGTCGGCCCCAGCACGCCGGCGACGAAGCGCGGCTTGGCCAGGTTCCGGGCGGTGAATTCGTCGCAGACTTCGCGCGCCAGGCGTGCGCCGGCAAGATTGAGTTCATAAACCAGCGCCTGCAATCCGTAATCGGCCTGTGACGGGGCATTTGAATTAAACGTGCAGGTTTCCAGAATATCTGCGCCGGCCGTCAGGTAATCGGCATGGATGCCACGGATGATGTCGGGGCGGGTGAGCAGCAGCAGGTCGTTATTGCCTTTCAGGTCGCGCGCGTGGTCGCGGAAGCGTTCGCCGCGATAGTCGGCCTCCTGCAAGTTGTGGCGCTGAATCATCGTGCCCATGGCGCCGTCGAGAATCAGCAGGCGCTCCTGTAACAAGGCCTGGAGTTCGGCGCTACGGTCGGTGTGTGCAGGTGGCATCAAAAATCCTTCGCTCTCTTTCAATAAAGCCCCCGCGATCGGAGGCAAAGTGATTCTATCGACAGCGGATTCCGCAAAATGTTGCCGGAATGTCTGTCGGCTGTTCGGGCGGCAAGTATAAAGCAATCAGCAAATGAGATGCCCGGAGCCCCTTTATTTACGGGCATCTCCGAGGGAGTTGATAGCGGCTTCCTTTGCCAAAATACTACGTTGGCTTCGCCTTGCCGTACTATTCGTACTGTCAGCGGCTCGCCGCCTTGTCTTTTGGCAAAGTCGAGCCGCTATATTTTGGGCGTCTTAAATGTGGGTGCCCTGAACCCCGCGTATTTAGGGCATCTCCGAGAGGGGTGCTCTGAAGCCCTTATAAATAGGGCGTTTCAGGGGTGCCTACCCGGAAACGCCC
>ERZ773065.116-NODE-116-length-48842-cov-16.218214_pt1 | contig 48842 bp, 34 predicted proteins | sample MGYA00580623_ERZ773065 | MGnify/ENA primary metagenome ERZ773065 (study PRJEB29015, sample SAMEA2738017) | human oral metagenome | biome: human oral; feature: human-associated habitat; material: dental | place: China | collected 2047 ... | reverse complement strand
AAGAACCTTCTCGTCAGTGAGGAGGAAGACGGGGGACTTAGCGACGCGGCCCGCCCTCGCGGATGCGAGGGCAATTAGACCGGCCTTAGCAGGGGGAACAGGATGGTCTCGCGGATCCCGGCTCCGGTGAACAGCATCAGCAGTCGGTCTACGCCCATCCCCATGCCGCCCATCGGCGGGGCGCCTAGTTCTAGGGCCTGGAGGAAGTCTTCGTCCAGTTCCATCGCCTCCGGGTCGCCGCCGGCGGCCAGCAGTGACTGCTCGGTGAGTCGTTGCCGCTGGATTACCGGGTCGATCAGCTCGGAGAAACCGGTGCCGCGCTCGACGCCGCCGATGATCAGGTCCCAGGCTTCGACCAGCCGCGGGTCGTCACGGTGCGGGCGGGCCAGCGGCTGCGCGAGTGCCGGGTAGTCATGGACGAAGGTCGGCTGCAGCAGGCCGGGTTCGACCAGGTCCTGGAAGATCTCCATCGCCAGTCTTCCCGCTGACGCCCCCGGCCGGTACCCGACCTCGTGCTGGTCGGCGATCCGGGTCAGCTGGTGCAGAGGGGTTTCGACGGTGATGTCTTCCCCGACCGCTTCGGACAAGCCCTGGTAGAACGGCAGCCAGGTCCAGTCCCCGTCGAGGTCGATCTCGACGCCGCCCGGGCCGGTGACCGTACGGCGGCCCAGCGCCCGGTCTGCGGCGTCGACGATCAGGCGCTGGGTGGTGGCGGCGATGGTTTGTTGGTCACCCCAGGCCGCGTACGCCTCGACCATGCTGAACTCGGCTGAATGGGAGGAGTCGATTCCCTCGTTGCGGAAGATCCGTCCGATCTCGTACACCCGGTCTAGCCCGCCGACCATCGCCCGTTTCAGGTACAGCTCGAGCGCGATCCGCAGCGTCATTGGCAGGTCGAAGGCGTTCAGGTGGGTACGGAAGGGGCGGGCCGCGGCGCCGCCGTGGATGGTCTGCAGGACCGGGGTCTCGACTTCCAAGAAGCCCTCGTCGGCGAGGCTGCGTCGTAGCGAGGCCATCACCGCGGCCCGGGTCCGAAGCATCTCGCGGGCTTCCGGTCGGACGATCAGGTCGGCGTAACGCTGGCGGACCCGGGTCTCCTCCGAAAGGTCTTTATGTAGTGTCGGCAACGGCCGGAGCGCCTTGCTGGCGATTGCCCATTCGGTGGCCAGCACCGACAGCTCGCCGCGGCGGCTGGCGATCACCCGGCCCCGGGCGTAGACGAAATCCCCGAGGTCCACCTGGGTCTTCCAGCGCGCCAGTTGTTCGGCTCCGACCTCGGCTAGCGAGATCATCACCTGGAGTCGTTCTCCGTTATCGGAGGCGGTGAATCCGTCCTGCAGGGTGGCGAAGCAGAGTTTCCCGGAGTTGCGCAGGAAGACCACCCGGCCGCCGATTCCGACTACCTGATCGGTTTCCTCGTCGGCCTGCAGGTGCCCCCAGGTGGCGCGGACCTGGCTTAGTGAATGGCTGCGGTCCAGGTGCACCGGGTAGGGCTCGATGCCCTCGGCCAGCATCGCCTCGCGCTTGCCGAGGCGGACCAGCATCTGCTCGGAGAGGTCCTCGGTATCGGTCACCGGCTCAGGGTAGTGCCTGATCCCGCGGGCCGAATGTTCGCCACATCGCGTAAGTCCTGACGGTGTCAGGGCAGACGACATAGACTTCGGGCATGAGCTATGGCCCGCCCGAGCAGAACCCTTACGGACAGCAGCCGTATGGGCAGCCACCCCAGTTCGGTCAGCAGCCGTACGGCCAGCCCGACCCGTATGGTCAGCCGGCCCCGTACGGCCAGCCTGGCATGCCTGGTTTCCCTCCGGGGCAGCCGATGGGCCAGGGGTACGGTCAGCCTCCGCAGGAGCAGATGTTCGGCCAGCCCCCGCAGGGGCAGCCGTTCTACCCGGATCCGATGCAGCAGCCGCAGCCGTATCAGAGTCCGTCGTTCGGGCAGCCGCCGGCGGCTTTGCAGCCGAGCGCCGGGGCGGCTAATCAGCCTGGCCCGCACGCCCCCGGCGGGTGGGCGCCGGTGCAGCAAACCCCGAAGGCCACCCCGGTGCCCGAGCCGGCGCCGCGGCCGCCGCAGTTCGAGCCGCAGCCGATCCCGATGACCACCGCCGACGCCCTACCGGGAGTCTCTGGCGAGGTGGTCGGGGTGGTGTTCGGAGTCGCAGTCCGCTCATCGGAGGCCAAGATTGGCCCGGAGACCGTGGCGCTGCTCGCCAAGGCCCGGGTCGATGCCTTGGCGGCCCTGGCTGAGATGGCGATCCAGGCCGGCGGTGACGCGGTGGTCTCGATCCGTTTCGACGGCGGGCGGGTCTGCGAGGGCTTGCACGAGGTGACTGCGTACGGAACCGCTATCCGGACCCCTGCCGCGGATTCCGCACCGGCCGAGACTGCGACCGAGACCAGCGCTACGACCGGGCTTGAAACCTCCGACCCGGATTTTTCTGATTTCTCGGCTGCGACCAGGCTGCGTGAATGACCTGCGCTGCGGGTGAAGGCCCTCTATTCCCGGTGTCCACCGGGAATAGAGGGTTTACCTCTCACCGGGTTTGGCATGTGGCGGTGCAGTTGTGACGAAGGCTCGCCGGCCTAGGGTCTCGGTCGGGGATATTCTCGAGGCCCTTGGATATGCCATCCTGATTCCTCTTGCGCGATGGCCGCTTTTCTTTATCGCTTGCGTTATCGGGATGGTCCTTGATCTGGCCGGGTATTACATCTATGGCAGTCCGATTCTCTCGCTACCCCTTGGGCTGTGGATCGTTATAGGACCGTGGGTTTTCGTCTCAAGGATCAGGAAGATTCTAGCCGCGAAGACAAAGGCCTATGTTGAGGCCGAGAGACAGGCGGGCAAGGCCCGAGACACGGCGGCAGCAGTCCGCTTCGCCTGCACCAAGGCGGCCGGAGAGTTCGAAGAGCTACCCAACGACCTGGCTCGGGTCAGGCAGCAACTAGACGAGGCCCGGACTGACTATCTGGATCAGCTGTATTCTCAGTTCTGGCAGTCCATCGAACGGGCCCGTACCGCTCTCGATGATTACCGCAAACGACTGGAACAGATAACCGAATGCTACTGGATTTACACGAGATACGATGCCGAGTATCACGAACTCCAAGAAACCGAGCCGTTGCCTCATTTTCCGGTACGGGCTGTGCATGTCGAATCGGTTACCGTCGCACGATCTGCGCCCCAGGAGCTTGAAGCACTCATCCACCGGGCGGCGAAGAATCGCGCCTGCGCCCAGCAGTTCGAGCAGACGCATCTCAGCAGCGAGGTTGCCGATCTCGACGGCCTCACATCGGCGGTCGAACAGATGGAGCCATCTCTGAAAGCCGCGATCCGCCAGCTCACGGCCGCGGTGGCGGACCTGGCTCCGCTTGATCTTCCCAGCCATGGCGACCTGATCGGGCCTCCGTCGGCTTCCGGGGCACCGCCCGCAGATCAGCAAGACCGGGATCTGAGACGGCGGATCGAGGAGGCGATCAGCCGGTTGTCGGAGTTCGGCTAACGCCCGCGAGGATCGCCCGGTTCACCACCAGCTTGACTGAGTGAGCGCTCACTCATTATCGTGGGGGCATGACCCGAGCCCGCCCGCTGGCACCTGAACAGCGCCGCCGCCACATCATCGCAGCGACTACGCCTCTGGTGCTGGAACACGGCTCTGCTATCTCCACCCGTCAGATCGCCGAGGCCTGCGGCCTGGCCGAGGGCACCCTGTTTCGGGCCTTCGAGAACAAGGCGGCGATCATTAGCGCGGTCTGCCATCAGATCTTCGACCCGGCTGAGCTGATCGCCGAGCTGGACGGGATCGACCGGGATCTGGCGTTGCCGCAGCGTATCGCCCGTACCGTCACCTTGGCCCGGGAGGCTTCGGAACGGGTACGGGCGCTGCTGATGGTCTTCCACTCCGGCCGGATGTGTCACGAGCCGCGCGACCGCCAGCGCGACCAGGACACCATGCGGCAACGTCAACTCGACATCACCCAGGCGATCACCCGGGTGCTGGAACCGGATGCTGACCAGCTGCGGGTGCCGGTCGCCACCGCGGCCCACTTCCTGCTGATGTCGGTCCAGATCACGGCCATGCCGTACCCCGGCACTGTGCCCCCGCAGAACGACACTCTCATCACCCTGCTCAGTCACGGCATCTGCCGCTCCCGTGAGGATTCTCATGTTTAGTAAGGCCCTGCTCCGGCTCCTGCGGCGGGGACTGCGCCCGTATTGGGGCCAGTTCGCGATCGTCGTCGCATTGCAGTTCCTGGCCACCTTGGCCGGCCTGGAACTGCCGACTCTCAATGCCCAGATCATCGACAATGGTGTTGCTCAGGGCGACACCGACTACATCTGGAGCCATGGCGCGGTGATGCTCGGCGTTAGCCTGATCCAGGTCTTGGCCCAGACGCTGGCGGTCTTTGTCGGCGCCCGGATCGCGATGTCGTTCGGCCGCGACACGCGGGCCGCGGTCTTTGAGCGGACCCTGTCGTTCTCTACCCATGAGGTGAACCATTTTGGCGCCCCATCGCTGATTACTCGCTCCACCAATGATGTGCAGCAGGTCCAGATGCTGGTCCTGATGACCTGCATCATGGTTCTCGGTGCCCCGATCACGATGGTCGGTGGTGTCGTGATGGCCCTGCAGATCAATCCGACCATGACCTGGATTGTCTTCTTCGGGGTAGCCGCGATGGCGGTCCTGATCTGCTTCCTGGTCGTTAACATGGGCCCGTTGTTTGCGCTGATGCAGAAACGGATCGATGTCATTAACCGGGTGTTGCGAGAACAGATCAGCGGAATCCGGGTGGTGCGGGCGTTTGTTCGCGAACCGTACGAGCGGCAGCGATTCTCGAACGCCAATCGGGACGTCACCCAGACTGCGCTCCAGACCGGCCGCTATATGGCCACCATGTTCCCGGTCGTGATCCTAATCATGAACATCTCGACGGTGGCGGTGATGTGGTTCGGCGCCCGCCAGATCGAGTCCGGCACGATCGAGGTCGGACAGCTGACCGCCTTCATCACGTACCTGATGCAGATTCTGATCAGCGTGATGATGTCGACGATGATGCTGGTGTTGGTGCCGCGGGCTGCGGTCTGCGCCGAGCGGATTATGGAGGTCCTGACCACCGAATCCTCGGTGGCGGCGCCGGCCCAGCCCGTCCAGCAGCTTCACCAGCACGGCGAGGTTCGCTTCGACAATGTCGAGTTCACCTACCCGGGCGCGCAGAGCCCGGTGCTGTCAGGGTTGAGTTTCGAGATCCGGCCCGGGCAGACCACGGCCGTGATCGGGGCCACCGGCTCGGGCAAGTCGACCCTGGTCAACCTGATCCCGCGGCTCTTCGACGCCACCAGCGGCACGGTCAGCGTCGACGGGGTGGATGTGCGCCAGCTGGATTGTGATCTGCTCTGGAGCCGGGTCGGGCTGGTCCCGCAGCGCCCGTACCTGTTCACCGGGACTGTCGCCAGCAACCTGCGTCTCGGAGCCCCCGATGCCACCGACGAGCAGCTGTGGCAGGCGCTGCGGACCGCGCAGGCGGCCGACTTCGTCGCTGAGATGCCCGGCCAGCTGGAGGCGCCGATCGCCCAGGGCGGCACTAACGTCTCCGGCGGGCAGCGGCAGCGGCTCTCGATCGCCCGGGCACTGGTGAAACAGCCCGATATCTACGTCTTCGACGATGCGTTCTCGGCGCTGGATGTGGCCACTGATGCCCGGCTCCGGGCGGCCTTGGCCAGTCAGACCCGGGGCGCGGCGGTGCTGGTGGTGGCGCAGCGGGTCTCCACGATCCGCAACGCCGACGAGATCATCGTCCTCGACGATGGCCGGATCGTCGGCCGCGGCAGCCATGACCAGCTGCTGCAGCAGTGCCCCACGTACGTCGAGATCGTCGATTCTCAGCTCAGCGCCGAGGAGGCCGCATGACCACTACGAAGGATGCCCCCGACCAGCCCAAGGCGAACACTCGCCCGGCGTACGGCCCGGACCAGCCCCAGCGTGGTGGTCCTGGCGGACCGGTTGGTGGTGGCTCGGGTGAGAAGGCGGTCAGTTTCGGCCCGTCGCTGCGGCGGCTGTTGTCGTTCCTGGCGCCGCAGCGGCTGCGGTTGACGGTCGTAATCCTGGTCGCCGTGATCGGGGTCGGCTTTACCGCGGTCGGTCCGAGGCTGGCCGGGCGGGCGACTGACGTGATCTTTGCCGGTGTCGTGGGTCGTAGGTTGCCTGCCGGCGCCAGCTTGGATCAGGTCGTGGCTCAGTTGCGCGCCGCCGGGCAGGAACGGCTGGCCGACCTGATTGCCACCATGGACGTGGTCCCCGGGCAGGGGATCCAGTTTGATCAGGTCGGCTACTGGCTGGCCCTGGCGGCCGGCACCTACCTGCTGGGTTCTCTGCTGATGTGGCTCAATGGTTGGATTTTGACTACCGTGGTCCAGCGGACGGTCTTTGAGATGCGCCGGCAGGTGGCGGCGAAGATGGAGCGGCTGCCGCTGTCGTATGTCGACCGGCAGCCCCGCGGGGAACTGCTGAGCCGGGTTACCAACGACATCGACAATATTTCCCAGACCCTGCAGCAGACCTTGTCGCAGTTGCTGACCGCGCTGCTGACGGTGCTGGGGGTATTGGTGATGATGTTCTGGGTGTCGGTCCCGCTGACCTGGATCGCGCTGATCAGCATCCCGATCTCGGTGGTCGTGGTGGGGGTGATCGGGCGGCAGTCTCAGCGGCGGTTCGTCGCGATGTGGCGCCATACCGGGGAGCTGAACGGGCAGATCGAGGAGGCTTTCACCGGTCACGCCCTGGTTAAGGTTTTCGGCCGCCAGCAGGAGACGATGCGGGATTTCCGGACCAAGAACGCCGACCTGTACCGGGCATCTTTCGGCGCCCAGTTCATCAGCGGGATCATCATGCCGGTGATGTTTTTTGTCGGGAACCTCTCGTATGTGCTGGTCGCGGTAGTCGGCGGGTTGCGGGTCGCGCACGGGCAGATGAGCCTGGGTGATGTTCAGGCCTTTATCCAGTATTCGCGTCAGTTCACCCAGCCGCTGACCCAGGTCGCCTCGATGTCTAATCTGCTGCAGTCGGGGGTGGCGTCGGCGGAGCGGGTCTTCGAGGTGCTTGACGCGGAGGAGATGAGCCCGGAGGCGTCTGGGACGATCAGCCAGCCGGTGCGCGGCGCGGTCCACTTCGACCAGGTCGACTTCTCGTACGGGGCGGAGCCGCTGATCGTCGATCTGAACCTGACTGTGCAACCGGGGCAGACGATCGCGATCGTCGGGCCGACGGGGGCCGGCAAGACCACCCTGGTGAACTTGCTGATGCGTTTCTACGAATTGGATGCTGGCCGGATCCTGCTGGATGGGGTGGATATCACTTCGCTGCCGCGGGCCGAGTTGCGTCAGAACCTGGGGATGGTGCTGCAGGACACCTGGCTGTTCCACGGCACGATCCGCGAGAACATTGCGTACGGACGCCCGGACGCTACCGAGGCCGAGATTCAGGCGGCTGCCGAGGCGGCGTATGTGGACCGTTTTGTGCATTCTTTGCCGGACGGGTACGACACGGTCATCGACGAGGAGGGCGGCAATATCTCGGTTGGCGAGAAGCAGCTGGTGACGATTGCTCGGGCTTTTCTGGCTAATCCGTCGCTGCTGATCTTGGATGAGGCCACCAGCTCGGTTGACACCCGCACCGAGGTGTTGGTGCAGCGGGCGATGGGTGCGCTGCGTCAGGGCCGGACCAGTTTCGTGATCGCCCACCGGCTGTCCACGATCCGCGACGCGGACCTGATCTTGGTGATGGAGCACGGCCGGATCGTGGAGCAGGGCAACCACCACGAACTGCTGGCCCAGCACGGCCACTACCACCAGCTCTACCAGGCCCAGTTCAGTGTCTGATCGCTGTATCTGACTGCCCTAGCCTGCGCTCGGGCGGGCCGCGTCGCCAATTCCCCGTCTTCCTCCTCACGGTGTTGGACCGCCCTCGCCTACGCGGAGGCTGGCCGCGTCACCAAACCGCAGGTGGGACACCGGGGTGCTCCGCGGCCGGCGGGGGAGTCGAGACTGCTACGACGATTTCAGCATCGGGGCCAGGTTGAGCGTTCCTCGGCGTTCGTCGTCCAGACGAGGTACTCCGCGGCCAGGGATATTGACTTCCCACATCACAGGTGACCGGTTGCCGGTTAGTCTGAGGGCATGAGCACGACAACCCCGGTGCATGTCCCTGCCAGCCCGATGACCCTAGGCGGGATCTTTTCGACCACCTTCGCGATCTTCCGGCGCCGACTCGGCCTGTTCATCGGGCTGACGGCGATGCCGGTCGCAGTGACGCTGGTGGTGGCCATCATCCTGGGAGTGGTGATCTTCGCGGTCGTCGGTACACTCTTCGCCAGCTTCAACGGGGACGGGATCGTGCCCGCGCTGCTGCTGCTCGGGTTGATCTACGTGGTGGGGATCATCATCATGGGGCTAAGCTATGTCTACGCGCAGGGCATGATGGTCATAGCCGCCTGCGAGACCATGGAGCACCGCTACCCGTCGTTCGCCGAAGTGCGCCAGCTCTCGAAGGGGTTCCTGGGCCGCTACGTGGGCGTCTACCTGCTCCTGACGCTGGCAGTCCTGGTGCTGACGATACTGTGCTACATCCCGATGATCCTGGGGGCCGTCAGTGCGTTCAGCCAGCTCACCTCCCGCCACTCGTCACCACAGGCGGGGATCACCTCCTTCGCGGGCGGTTTCCTGCTGTCACTGCTGCTGTCCCTGACGGTGGCGGTGGCGATAGCGGTGATCGGGGTCCGGCTGGCGTACCTGATCCAGATCACAGCCACCGAAAAGCTGCGGGGGATGGCGATCCTGAAGCGGTCGTGGGACCTGACCCGCGGCGAGTTCTGGCGTACCTTAGGCTTCCTGCTGCTCCCCGCCCTGGCCTTGAGCGTGGTGCACTTCGTCTTGAACATCACGGCCAATGTGATCAGCAGCGCCGCCGGTTCCGTGAGCACCGATTTGAAGACCCAGACGATCGCGATGCTGACCGTCGGAGCAATCTTCGCAGGGCTGAGCCTCATCGTGTCACTGGTGGAAACCCCGCTGATGCTGATCTACGTCACCGTGATGTACGTCGACCAGGTCCGCCGCAGCGCTCTGCCCGCCCATGGATACGGTCCGGCTGGCTACCAGCCGCCCGGATACGCACAGGCGCCGGCATACGGCCCGGCCGGCTACCAGCCGCCCGGATACGCACAGGCGCCACAGGCCCCCGCGGGCGGTGCCCCCGGATATGGCGCGCAGGCCCCCGGATACGGACAGGCACCGCAGGGCCCCGGATACGGCGCGCAGGCACCGGGGTACGGGACCGCCGCCCCCGGGTACGGGACATCCCCCGGATCGGCCCCCGGCTACGGCGGCAGCTACGGCCCTCCCGGATCGGGTTCGCCGCAAGGCCCGTACGGCACACCTGGCAGCTACGGCCCCCCAGGCCCACAGGGCCCATACCAGCGCTGACCGCCGCCACCTTGCCGACACATCAGGTGTGATGGAGTGAATCCATGACACTGCTGGTGGGGAATCGGCCGGGCATTGGGGCGCCGAACGCAGCCCGGGTGTGATGGAGTGAATCCATGACACTGCTGGTGGGAGTGGATGTCCTCGGACAGGGCCGACGAAACCTGGCAATCCGAGACCAGACCCTGGTCGACCCGGGCACGGCCCACGACTGGCAGCAGGTGGACTGTGCCGGTCTGATCGCGCTGCCGGGGCTGGTCGACCCGCACACCCATCTGCGTGACCCGGGCACCGGAGAATCCGAGACCATCGAGACCGGTTCCCGGGCCGCGGCCCGCGGCGGCTATACCGCAGTCTGCGCGATGCCGAACACCACCCCGGTCGCCGACACAGCCGAGATCTGCGCGTACCAGCGCCGCCGCGGGGCCCAGGTCGGCCTGGTCGACGTGGTCCCGATCGGGGCGGTCAGCCGCGGTCAACGTGGCGAGGACCTGGCCGACCTAGCCGCGATGGCTGCGGTCGGGGTCCGGATCTTCTCCGACGACGGCTCCTGCGTGGCCCGCTCCGACCTGATGCGCGACGCGCTGCTGACAAGCCGAGAGCTGGGAGGCCTGGTCGCCCAGCACGCCCAAGACCCGCTGCTCACCGCCGGCGCCCACGTCGACGCCGGGATCGCGCAACGCCTGGGACTGCCGGGATGGCCGGGAATGGCCGAGGCCGCGATCGTGGCCCGAGACGCGATCCTGGCCGCCGAAATCGGAGCCCGGGTGCACATCTGCCACGTCTCCACTGCCCAGACCGTGGCGGTGCTGCGGTGGGCGAAGGCGCAGGGCTACCCGATTAGCGCCGAGGCCACCCCCCACCACCTCGCGCTGGACCACCACCAGGCGGCCACCGGCGACCCGGTCTTCAAAGTTAACCCGCCGCTGCGATCACCGGCCGACGTACGGGCGGTGCAGGAGGCCCTGATCGACGGCACCATCGAGATGGTCGGCACCGATCACGCACCACACCCCCCGGGCGCCAAACAGGTCAGCTGGTGCGCGGCAGCGAACGGGATGCTGGGCCTGGAGACCGCGCTGGCCGTGGTAGCGCAAGAGCTGGTGGTCACCGGGCGGATGTCATGGGCCGACCTGGCCGAGCGAATGTCATCCGCCCCGGCGCGGCTCGCCGGGCTGACCGACCACGGCTTGGCGCTGCAGCCGGGATCACCGGCGAACCTGTGCCTGGTAGACCCGAACCGGCCCTGGCAGCCGTCGGCGGCGGAACTGGCCAGCATCGCCGACAACCTCCCATACCAGGGTCGCGAATACCGTACCCGGGTAGTGGCGACCCTGCTGCGGGGCACGGTGACGTACGACCTGGACGCCCGCTTCCCGGACCGACATCACCAGAAACCGGCGTAAGTCGACCCCGGCGCAAACCTCCCGACCAGCGACCGGTATGCTTGCTGGCGCTGAGCTTTAGGTCCATACCACCGAAACGTAGTACGGTTCGCGCATGGATCAGGTCACCCTGGCCCGATGGCAATTCGGGATCACAACGGTGTACCACTACCTGTTCGTCCCGATCACCATCTCACTGACGATGCTGGTGGCCTGGATGCAGACGCTGTGGAACCGTACCGGCAATGACGCCTGGCTGAGACTCACCAGATTCTACGGCAAACTCATGCTCATCAACTTCGCCATGGGAGTAGTCACCGGGCTCGTCCAAGAGTTCCAATTCGGCATGAACTGGTCGGAGTACAGCCGCTTCGTCGGTGACATCTTCGGCGCGCCACTGGCCCTCGAGGCCCTCATCGCCTTCTTCCTCGAATCAACCTTCCTAGGGCTGTGGATCTTCGGCTGGGACCGGCTGCCGCGGCGAATCCACCTGGCCTGCATCTGGCTGGTCGCGATCGGCACCGTGACCTCCTCGCTGTTCATCCTCGCGGCCAACAGCTGGATGCAGAACCCGGTCGGCGCTACCTTCCGCAACGGCCGCGCCGAACTAGTCGACTTCGGCGCCGTCCTGACCAACCCGGTCTTCCTGGCCCAGTGGCCGCACACCGTGGCCGCCGCGTACCTGGTCGGCGGCGGCCTCGTAGCCGGGATCGCCGGCTGGCACCTGGCCCGCGAAGCCGCCCGCGACCAGCCCGACACCGAGGCCCTGACCGCCTTCCGTAAGGCAATCCGGCTAGGCGCGGCGACCCTGCTGGTCTCAGGCCTGGCCTGCATGGTCTCGGGAGACCTGCTCGGCAAGCAGCTGACCCACGTCCAGCCGATGAAGATGGCCGCCGCGGAAGCGCTGTACCAGACCGAGAGCAATGCCGGATTCTCCGTACTGACCATCGGTTCGCTCGACGGGACCCGGGAACTGTGGGCTTTTAAAGTGCCCGGCCTGCTGTCGATCCTGTCCGGTGAACAGACCGTCACGGGCATCAACACCATCCGCGACGACTACCACGCCCGCGGCTTCACCCGGGCCGACGGCAGCCAGACCGAACTGCAACAACAATTCGCCCCCGAACTCGCCCGGCAGCAGGTAAACCCGACACCCAACATTCCGGTCAGCTACTGGACCTTCCGCAGCATGATCGCGCTCGGGATACTCGGGATGGGGGCCGGGGTGCTGCTGCTGTGGCTGACCCGCGGTAACCGTACCCCCCAGCCGTCGCGGCGGTGGACACTGCTGATGCTGGTGGCGCCGCTGACGCCGCTATTCGCGAACTCCTTCGGGTGGATCTTCACCGAGACGGGACGCCAACCCTGGCTGGTGACCGGGGTACTGCCCACCGCCGCCGGGGTCAGCCCCACCGTCACCAGCGCCGACGTGCTGTTCTCGATGGTGGTGTACACGCTGCTGTACGGGGTGCTGGCCGTGGTCGAAGTCCGGCTCTTCTTGACATACCTCAGCAAAGGCCTGCCCGAAGCGACCCCGGTCGAGATCACCGCCGACGACGCGCCGCTGTCCTTCGCGTACTGATCAGAGAGTTCACACCATGACCATGCTGGAGATCGGCGCCCAGATCAGCCTCCTGCAGGGGCTGTGGCTGGTGCTGGCCGCGGTGCTGTGGATCGGTTTCTTCTTCCTCGAGGGCTTCGACTTCGGAGTCGGGATGCTGATCGTGTTCCTCGGTCGTACCGACCGGGAACGTCGGCTGGTGATCAACACCATCGGCCCGGTCTGGGACGGCAACGAGGTATGGCTGGTCACCGCCGGCGGGGCGATGCTCGCCGCCTTCCCCGGCTGGTATGCGACGCTGTTCAGCGCGCTCTACCTGCCGCTGCTGCTGGTCCTGGTGGGGCTGATCCTGCGCGGAGTGGCCTTCGAATACCGCGGCAAAAACCCGAGCCCAACCTGGCGTACCCGGTGGGACTGGTGCGCCACGATCGGCTCGCTCGTAGTGTCCCTGGTATTCGGGATCGGCTTCGCGAACCTGCTGCTGGGGCTGCCGGTGACTACAACGAGTACGGCGCTCGGCTCAGCCCCCCTGTACAGCGGGACCTTCCTGGGCCTATTTTCGCCGCTCGGGCTGATCGGCGGGCTGCTGTTCGTGGCGCTCTTCCTCACCCACGGGGCAGTCTTCATCGCCTTGAAAACCCACGGCGAAATCCACACTCGGGCCGAGGCGCTCGCGGTGATCAGCGGCCTGGTGACGCTGGCGCTGCTGGCGGTGTTCGTCGTCTGGGGCAACCTGCTGACAGTACTGCCGGGGCAGCTGCCCGGGCTGCGGACCGGCGCCTGGGCGCTGGGGATCGCCGCGGTGGTCTGCGTCGCGGCTGCGGTCTGGTGCGCCCGCCAAGGCCGTGAAGGTCTGGCCTTCCTCGGGACCGGGGTCGCGATCATCACCATGGTCGCGATGATCTTCCTGCACCTGTACCCAGGACTGGGCTTCGATAACACCGCGATCATCGCCGCCGGCGGGCAACCGCTCGACGTCACCACCGCATCCTCCTCACCGCGGACCCTGACGATCATGTCGGTCGCCGCCGCGGTCACCCTCCCGGTGGTGCTGGGCTACCAGTTCTGGACGTACCGGGTGTTCCGCCGCCGTCTGAGCCTGGAGAGCATCCCTGGTGCCTGATCGGTGACTCAACGCAGAACCCCTGTCGATCCGCGTCTGGTTCGTCGGGCCCGGGCCACCAGGGTCTTCCTAGCCGGCGCGGTGGCGGCAGGATCAGCGACCGCGTTGCTGGTGGTCTGGCAGGCCTGGCTGCTGGCGCACATGATCGCGGCAGCAGGAGAACCCGGCGACCGTTCCGGGCTGGCGCCGGCGTTCGGGCTGCTGGGCCTGGTGCTGCTGGGTCGGGCAGGGCTGAGCTGGCTCACCACTTGGTTGGCGCACCGCTCAGCGGCTGCGGTCAAATCCCAGCTGCGCAACGAGATCCTGGCGGCCCGGCTGTCGCGGCCGAGCAGCGACACCTCGACCGCCCACCTGGTCACCCTGGTCACCCAGGGGCTGGATGCGCTCGACGGCTACTTCTCCCAGTACCTGCCGCAGCTGATGTTGGCGCTCACCGTACCGCTGATCACCGGCGCCGCAGTGCTCTTTGCTGACTGGCGTTCGGCGGTAATCCTGGCGCTTACGCTGCCCCTGATCCCGCTGTTTATGGCCTTGGTGGGCTGGGCGACCGAGACCCAGGTACGGCGCCGCTGGCGCCACCAGACCCGCCTAGCCAGTCATTTTGCCGATCTGGTCACCGGCCTGCCGACGCTGCAGGTGTTCAGCCGGGCCCGGGCCCAGGCGGAGGGCCTGCTGCGGACTGAACGGGCGAACCGGGCCGAGACCATGCATACCCTGCGGATCTCGTTTCTGTCCGCCTTTGTGCTGGAACTGTTGACGACGCTGGCGGTGGCGATCGTGGCGGTGACCATCGGCACCCGGCTGGTGTACCACGGGGTGGACTTCACCACGGCCCTGTTCGTCCTGGTGCTGGCGCCCGAGGTGTATCTGCCGGTACGCCAGGTCGGGGTGCATTACCACAACTCGGCTGACGGGGTCGCAGCCGCCGAATCGGCCTTCGCCGAGATCGACCGGGCAGCGGAACAAGGCTTGGCAGGCGAGCCGGCCGACCGGCACCCGGGCCTGGTCATTAGCGAGGTCTCACATCGCTACCACGAGACGGTGGCGCTGGCCCCGGTCTCGCTAAGCCTCGCCCCGGGCGAAGTGGTCGCGCTGACCGGGCCGTCCGGGGCAGGCAAGAGCACGCTGCTGCTGGCGCTGCTGGGCCTACTCAACCCCACCGAAGGCCAGATCAGCTTGGAGGGGCGCGGCCTCGCCACGACCGGGATCGAGGCTTGGCGCCGCCAGCTCGCCTACGTACCCCAAACGCCGGGGATGGTCGCCGGGGATGTCGCCGACAACGTCCGGATCGGCTGGGAACCGGCCTGCGACCAGGAGGTACGCCAGGCCCTGGCCCGGGCCGGGGCGGCCGGGCTGGATACCGACACCCCGGTCAGCGACGACGGCGAAGGGCTCAGCGCCGGACAGCGGCGGCGGGTCGCGATCGCCCGGGCCCTGCTGCGGATCGACCACGGGGCCCGGTACCTGATCCTGGATGAACCGACCGCCGGGCTAGACGCCGACGCCGAGGCCACGGTCTTGGCCAGCGTCCGTGCCAGCGGGGCCGGGGTCTTGGTGGTCTCGCACCGCCCGGCGGTTCTGGCGGCCGCCGACCGGGTGGTCCGGATCCCGCTCCCCGACCAGACAGTAGACGCACAACAACGGGCCGAACCCCTCAACAGCACCCCACCCGTACCACCAGACACAGATCTGCCCGCAGCTGTGCCCGCACCACACCACCTCAAAACCCCCAACGCACAACAACGGACCAACAACCCCACCAGCGACCCTTCTGGCTCACATGCAACAGATTCACCCGCAGCTGTGCCCCACCACCTCAAAACCCCCAACCCCGCACAACAACGGGCCGAAGCCCTCGACAGCACCCCACCCGTACCACCAGACACAGATCTGCCCGCAGCTGTGCCCGCACCACACCACCTCAAAACCCCCAACGCACAACAACGGACCAACAACCCCACCAGCGACCCTTCTGGCTCACATGCAACAGATTCACCCGCAGCTGTGCCCCACCACCTCAAAACCCCCAACCCCGCACAACAACGGGCCGAAGCCCTCGACAGCACCCCACCCGTACCACCAGACACAGATCTGCCCGCAGCTGTGCCTGCCCGGCCGGGCACCTGGTGGCGGCTGGTCCGGGAACTGCTGGGAGAGGTCCCGGGCGGGCGGTGGCGGCTCGGTCTGGCGGTCCTGCTGGCAGCTGGCGCCAGCGCGGCGTCGGTGGCGCTGCTCGGGGTAGCAGCCTGGCTGATCTCGAAGGCCGCGCAACATCCGCCCTTCCTGGAGCTCAGCGTGGCGGCGGTCGGGGTCCGGTTTTTCGGGATCTCCCGGGCAGTGCTGCGTTACCTGGAGCGTCTGGTCGGGCATGACCTGGCGCTACGGATGCGGTCTGCGCTGCGGCTACGCAGCTACCGGGCATTGGCGCGGACCACGCTGCTGGGTCGGCGCCACGGTGACCTACTGGTACGGGTGGTAGCCGATGTGGAGGCGATCCAGGATGTCCTGGTCCGGGTGGTGCTGCCGTTCGCGGCGGCGGCGGTCGTCATCGCCGGTACCACGGCGATGCTGGGCCGGTTCTCCCCCGCCGCAGCGGCGGTACTGCTGGCGACCGCGGTCCTGGCCGGGCTGGTGGTCCCAGTCTGGGCGCAGCGGGCCTCCCGGGCCGCCGACCAGACGGTCACCCCGCTGCGCGGCGAACTCGGCAACCGGGTCCACGAAGCGGTACGCGCCGGCGTCGACCTTGTCGTGTACGGGGCGCAGCGCCCGTACCTGGAACGGATCCGGGGCATCGACCAGCGGCTGCGGCAGGCCGAGCAGCAGGCCACCGGGGTACGGGCCGTCGCTGCCGGGGCGCAGGTGGTGGCCGCCGGGGTGGCGGTGCTGGCCGGGTTGTGGATCGGCGGGCAGGCGGTGGCGGCCGGCCAGCTCGGACCCCGGCTGCTGGCGGTGCTGGCGCTTACCCCGCTAGCGCTGCATGAATCCCTGGCCGGGCTCTCCCAGGCGGCCCAAAGCCTGACCCGGGCCCGGGCCGGCCTGGACCGGGTCAGGGCCGTCCTGACTGCGCCCCCAGTCGGACGCGGCGACGCGCCGGCCCAGGTCAGCGACACTGCGCGGCTTACCGCCACCGGGCTAAGTATCGGCTGGCCCGGCCGGGCGCCGGTCGCCGCGCCGATCGACCTGGACCTGGCTCCGGGACAGGCCGTGGCCGTGGTCGGACCCTCTGGGGCCGGCAAGACCACCCTGGCTGCGACCCTGCTAGGTCTGATCCCGCCGCTCGCCGGGCGACTGGACCGTCTCGGCCGGATCGGCTACCTCGCCCAGGACGCGCACATCTTCGCTACTTCGATCGCCGAGAACGTCCGGATCGGTAACAAGGACGCCACCGACCAACAGGTACAGGCGGCGCTTGCCGGGGCCGGGCTGGCGTTGCCCGCCGACCGGGTGGTCGCCGAACGGGGGGCCACTCTCTCTGGAGGCGAGGCCCGACGTTTGGCGTTGGCCCGGCTACTGGCCGGACGCTACGACCTGCTGGTCCTCGACGAACCCACCGAGCACCTCGACCCCGAGACGGCAGTCGCCTTGATCGACGACATCTGGGCCGGCCTGGGTACCCGCCCGGTCCTGGTCCTCACCCATGACCCCGAGGTAGTCGCCCGCTGCCACCAGGTGGTCCGGCTGCGGCCGGCACCTGACCCGGACCGATAGCCGGTACAACCGGATCAGGTCGTCACGTTGCCGTCCCAGGTGACGGGTGCGGTCGCCAGCAGGGACCGATAGCCGGTACGACCGGATCAGGTCGTCGCGACGAGGTCAGTCCTGGTCGGCCTGGGCTTGGTGCCGGCGGGTCGCGGTCGTCGCGTAGAAATCCACCAGTTCGCTGGTGGGTACCGGGTTCTTGGCGGTCTGGGAGAGGTCCCGGCCTTCCTCGCTGAAAGGCGGCGGGTACGAGGCGATCGACATCCCCAGCGGCAGGTTGGCGAGGTCATTCTCCCAACCCGGCCACCGCAACGAGGCGAAGACCTCACCGAGTTGCCCGCCGACGGCGGCCTGGACGAAGGCCGGGTAGCCGCCGCCCAGCCCATCCCAGGCCAGCGAATCAGGGCCGAAATAGCAGACGGCCCCGGTCCCGATCCCCAGGCCGCCCTGGTCGACGGCGAACTGGCCGCCCAGAACGTCGTAGCCGACCACCAGATGCCCCGGGGTGGTGTCGGCAGACGGGTCCAGCGCGTTAGCGTCGGCGATGCTCGGCAGGTCCGAGCCGGAGCCGCAGCCCAGGATCCGGAACCAGCCATGATCAGCGAGGATCCCGCCGGCGTGCAGCACAACCGCCCCCATCATCGAATCGGAGGTGACCTGGAGCCGCAGCAGGGTGTCGAAGGACTGGCCCGAGTTCGCTTCCAGGACTTGGTTGATCGGCCTGCTGATGAGCAGCGCGGCCAACTGGGCCCACGTCGTGGAGTCCTTGACGATCAACTCATCCAGGGTACGCATAGGTCGAGTCTGACATGCCCGGGCGACCGTGGGCCTCGCCCGGTGGCTCTCGCGGCTGCCGCGTACGGCCAGTGCCTGGCCGGCGCCCCGGCGCTCAGGCACCGCGGCGCCGCAGCCAGATGATCACCAGCGCGGCTCCCCCGAGCACAGCGGCCACAGCCAGACCGACCTGCCACAGGGCCACCGTGGCGCCGGTATCCGCCAGCCGAGGGGCCGGGGTCACGGTCGGCGCAGGCGGGGTCGGGTTCGGCGTCCGATCCGGTACCGGGGCTGGCGTCGGCGTTAGGGTCGGCGTCGGGGTTGGCGTCGGCGTCGGGGCTGGCGTCGGCGGATCCTGCACCGTCACTTCGACGCTGGTGTCGTTGTCGGTGGCCGTAGCGTCGGTGTCCGTGCCCGGCGCCGGCGGGGCCCCGAGCGGCACCGTCTCGACGCGGTCACCGGCCGCCGGCCGTACGTAGGCGACGTTACGGACCTTGCCCAGGGCGGTGGCCCGGGTGGTCACCGTCACTGCCGGGCCGGTAGCCCCGCCGGCTAGCGGCGCCTGCGCCGTACAGGTGGTGCCCGTACAGGAGTAGCCGGCCCCGCTCATCGACACCAGTTCCAGCCCGTCCGGCAGCACCTCGGTCACGGACCAGCCCGCCGCGGCCGCGGTGTTGCCGGTATTGCGAGGGGTCAGGGTCCAGGTGAGGTTCGAGCCGCGCTGGTACGGGCCGGAGGCGGCCGTCTTGGTCAGCGCCAGGTTCATGGTCTCGGCAATTCCGACTGCCCAGTAGTCGTTGCTGGCCGAAACCGACTTGTTGCCCCGGGCGGAGACTGTGGCCCGGTCCTGGTGCAAGCCGATCACCCCGGTCAGGTTCCCGGTACACGTGAAGGACGCCCCCGAGGCCAGCGGCCCGGCCCAGGTAGTGCCCCGCGCCGGGCCGCCGGCGGGGGTGAAGTCGCAGGACAGGTCAGCCATGGTGCCCCGGCCCGAGACCAGCGCATCACCGACCGTGATGTCACGCAGGCTGGTGGTACCGGTATTGCGGACCGTCAGCACCATTCGGGTCTGCCCGGTCGGCAGGGTGGCCGCGTCGGCCTGGGTGTCAGCCGCGTTCCCGGCCTGGTCGGCCTTGGTGATCTGGATGAAGTCGCCATTGGTGATCCCCGCGGTCCAGACCGAGGTGACCGTCGGGCTGAACTGCTGGGCCTGCCCGCCTACCGACATGGTGGCGGTGTTGCGGTACGTCACCCCGCCCTGGACGGAAGGCTGGGTAGCGGAGGCGGTCAGGAACACTTCGAGGCTCTCGTTGGCGGCCAGCGATGAGGTGTCGACTTCCATCCGCAGCCCGGTCGGGGTGCAGGCGTAGCTGGTGATCAGGGCCTTCACCGTCGGGTCCTGCCAGCCGTTGCGGATCTGGCGGGTGCCGTTGACGTAGCGGATTACCCGCAAGTTGCTGAAGTCCCCCATGGTGGTGCATGCCCAGCGCCAGTTGTTGCCGGCCGGGTCGTCGATGCTCACCCGCGAGCCCGGGTTGATTTTGGTCTGGAAACGCCAGGTCAGGCAGTTCGCCGCGTTCGTCCGGCATTCGTCGTTGGCCACGTTGAACCAGCCGTTCTTCCCCGACACCCGGGGCGGGATGATGGTGGCCGGCTTCACCACCAGGGTGCCCGCGGTGATCCGCTGCGTGCCGTTGACCACGTACGTCAGGGGGTAGCTGCCTGCTGCCCGGTTGCCGCTGGTGCCGCTGAAGGAGGCGGCCAGGCACAAGTTGTTCTGCGCAGCGCCTTCCGGGGTGAGGGTGAAGGTGGCCACGGCGGGGCTGCCGCTGATCGCCACCCGGTAGGCGAGCACCCCGGACGCGGTCCGGATCTCTAATCCCGCCGGCCAGTCACCCAGCGCCGCCGGCAGCCCCAGGGTGAAGGTGTCGCCGGCCTGGGCCTCATTGGGGGTGCACAAGTTCACGGTGGTGGTCACCGCCTCGTACCACCCGGCCGTGACCTCGGTCGGGTTGACGGTGATGGCGACATTCGTCACCGCGATCGGGGCCGCGTACGCCCGGGGCGGGGTCGAAAGCAACCCCAGCACCAGCACCACCGCCACCCAGACTGACAACCACCGGCTCGTCATCGGATCACTCCTGCCATTTCGTCACGTCGCATCCCGTAAGATCCTGAGGACCATTCAAGCAACCCGCTGCCACTAGCGCAAACGCAGGTGACTTTCCGTCAGAACGGTTTCCTGGCTGGGCCTGGTGGTCGACCTTGCCGCGGCAGCGGAGGCCCGTAGGGTCGCTCATCGGCCGCGGCGGCCGGCGACCAGCCGGACCCCGACCAGCAGGCTCAACAGCCCCACCGCCGCCGGCCACCAGGCCAGGTCGGCCCCGGTATTCGGCATCGGGCCCGGCCTGGTCGGCGCCGGCTTGACTGTCGGCTGTTCCGACGCCGGCTGGGTGGCCGTCATCACGGCCGCAGCGTCATTGTCGGAAGCGGTCGCGTCCGGGTCAGAGCCCGGGGTCGCATCCCACGGGATGCTCTCGGGGACATCCGCGGCGGCCGGCGCCAGGTACGCCAGATTCCGCAGCTTCCCGGCGGCGGTCACCCGGGCAACCACCGTCATCACCGGGCCGTCGGCCCCCGGCGGCAGCGGCGCCGAGGCGGTACAGGTAGTGCCCGTACAGGCGTAGCCGGCCCCGGACATCGACACCAGCTGCAACCCGGGCGGCAGCACCTCGGTCACCGACCAGCCAGCCAGGGCGGCGGTCGGGCCCTCATTACGCGGCGCCAGCGTGTACCTCACCTGGGCGCCGAGACCCGCCGACGCGGTGTCGGTGGTCTTGCGTAGCACCAGGTTGTACGACACCAGCCCGGCGTCCAGGCCCGTGACGTCGGGACGGTCGGCCGCGTTGGCGCCGGCCGCTGGCGCCGTCACCTGGGCCTCGCCGGTGTCGGGCGCCGGGTCCGAATCGGCCGCGTCATCGCCGGCATCAGCCGTGGTCAACCAGGCCCCGGCCGGCCTGGCGAAGCGCAGCCCGTACCCCCCACCCGGGGTCAGATCGACAAAGTGATAGTGGCCGTTACGGTCGGTCACGGTACGGGCCAGCTCGGCGCCCGCCCCGTCCAGCAAGCTCACCGGCACCCCGGCCACCGGGGCCTCACCGGCGCCCCGCAGGCCGTTACGGTCAGCGTCCCACCAGACCCGGCCGCCGATGCTCACCCGCGAGACCGCAGTCACCACGGCGCTCGCATCGTTGTCGGTCGGGGTCGCGTTGGTGTCGGCTCCCGGCCGCGGCGCGGTGCCCAGCGGCACCGACTCGGACTGATCGGTGGGCGCCGGCGTTAGGTACGCCACGTTCCGCAGCGCGCCCACCGCCCGCAGCCGGGCCGTGACGGTGATCACCGGCCCGTCGGCGCGGGCCGCCAGCCTTGCCTGCGCGGTACAGGTCAGCCCGGCGCAGTCGTAGCCGGCGCCAGACATCGACACCAGCTCCAGCCCGTCCGCCAGCACCTCGGTCACCGACCAGCCGGCCAGCGCATCCGACGGGCCGGCATTGTGCGGGGTCAGCGTCCAGGTCACGACCGAGCTGGTCTGCGGGGTGGAGCCGACCAGGTACGGCCCGGTGGAGGTGGCCGCCATGGTCAAGGTCAGGTTGGTCGAGACCAGCCCGGCATCGATCGACGGGTCATCTGGGCGCTCTGGCCGGTTCGTCCCGGATGCCGGGGCCGTTACCGGGGCCCGCCCGGTCGCCGGGTCAGGGTCGGAATCGACCCGCCGGTCAGACCCGGCCCCCGCCGTGGTGAAGATGTTCCCGGCCGGGGCCACGAAGTCCACCAGGTACCTGGCGGCGGGCGTCAGGTCCGTGAAGTGGTACGAGCCGTCGGCGCCCGATCTCGTGGTCTGCAGTTCGGCCCCGTTGGCATCCAGCAGCCGTACCGTCACCTGCGGTACGGGCGCCGCAGGCACGTCGTCTCGGATCCCGTTGCGGTTGGTGTCGTACCAGACCCGGCCCCCGACCGACACCAGCGACGACACGGTGACGGTCGCGTCGGCGTCGTTGTCGGTGGGGGTGGTCGCGGTGTCGGTGCCGGCTGGCGGGATCGCCAACGGCACCGCTTCACCTGCGGCATCGTCCGCGCCGGGTGCCACGTACGCCACGTTGCGGACCGTCCCGACGATTCCCGGGTTTACCTTCCCGGTGACCGTGATCGGCGCCGCATCGGCCCCGGCCGGCAACGCGGCCGCGGCCGTACAGGTGGTGCCGGCGCAGGTGTAGCCGGGGCCCGTCATCTGGACCAGGCTGATCCCGGCCGGCGGCACCTCGGTCACCGTCCACCCCGCCAGGGCGGGCGCCGGGCCGGTATTGCGGGGGGTCAGGGAGAAGGTCACGGTGGAGCCCGGGTAGAACGGGCCGGGCGCGGTAAGGGTCTTTGTCAGTTGCAGGTTGTACTGCACCAGCCCGGCGTCCAGGCCGGGGTTGTCGGTGAGATTCGGCCCGGTCTGGTTCGCGCCGGCTGCCGGGGCGGTGAAGGAGATCTCGCCGCGTTCGTCGGCGTCCGAGTCGGTAGCGTCGGTGGGGTCGTTGGAGGCGTCACCGCCGGCGTTACGGGTGGTGAAGGCGTACCCGCTGGGCGGGGTCACTGTGATCGTGGCCGGTTGCCCGGCCGAGACCCCGTCGAACCAGTAGTAGCCGTTGGCGTCGGTGGTGGTGGTCCGGACGCCGTCGACGCTGGTCAGCTGTACGGTCACGTTCGCCAGCCCTGGCTCGGTGATGTCTTGCAGCCCGTTGCGGTTGTCGTCACGCCAGACCCGGTCCCCGACCGAAACCGGCGCTGACAGTGAAACCCGGGCCTGGGCGTCGTTGTTGGTCGGCGTGGCGTCGGTGTCAGTGGTGGTGTCCGGGACCGCTAGCGGGTTCCGTTCGGCGATGTCGCCGGCCGCCGGGGACACGTACGCCACGTTGTGCAGCGAGACCGCCGAGACCGCCGGGTCCACGGTGGTGGTTACCGTGACCGGATCGCTGGTCGCGCCCGGGCCGAGAGCCGCCAGCGCCTCGCAGATGACGCCGTTGCAGCGGAAGCCGGCGCCTTCCATGGAGACCAGGCGCAGCCCCGCCGGCAGGATTTCGGTGATCGACCAGCCGGCGGCCGCCGGGACGTTGCCGCTGTTGGTCGCGGCCAGCCGGAAGACCACCCGGTCGCCGAGACGGCGTGGCCCGGGCGCGACGATGGTCTTGGTCAGGGCCAGGTCGGTCGCCGCGGCCGGGCCGGTCGCCCAGTAGTCGTTGCTGGCGCTGACTGGTGTCTGGCCGACCGCGGTCACGGTGGCCCGGTCTTGGTGGGTGCCGAAGACCCCGGACAGGGTCGCGGTACAGCTGAAGCCGGTGTTCGGCTGGAGGGGCCCGTCCCAGCTGGTGCCGGTGCCGGGGCCGCCGACACCAGAGAAGTCACAGGTCAGGCCGCTGACGGTGCCTGATCCCGACACCACGGCGTCGGTGACTTCGATCGTGGTCAGCGCGGTGGTGCCGCTGTTGCGTACGGTGAACCGGAGCCGGGTCGAGCCGCTGGGCAGATTGACCGCGGTAGCCCGGGTGTCGCCGGCGTGGCCGTCGATGTCGTCCTTGGCGATCGTGAGGGCGTCGCCGGTGTCGGCCCCGGCTGTGGGTGTTGTCAGGGGAGACACCAGCAGCGCCACCGCCAGCAGCATCCCGAGCGACCTGACCTTGCGTCTCATACCTGACTCCCACCACGACGCAGTACGGGCACTATGAAAAACAGCTCATTAGCCCACGGTGTCCCGCCGTACGCGAGCCAGATGAGCCTGTTCTCATGGAGGGCATCGGGTCAGGACGGTCGGCCCTCGGCGGTTGCCCAGCGGAACCCCCGGCCTTCACGACTGCCGCCTATCCTGTGGTGATGGTGTCGGATCGAGTGTTCTCGGTATCGGCGGATCTGCCTCAGGGATGGAGTCTGCGGTGGGTGAGCGAGGTGGACTCCACCAACCGAGAATTGCAACGGATGGCCCGCAGGGGTTGTGCTGCTGGGACGGTACTGGGCACCGACCGTCAGACCGCGGGACGCGGACGCCTCGGTCGGACGTGGACATCGCTCGGTCTGGGGAGTCTCACCTTCTCAGTCCTTCTGCAACCTCACCAGCCTCAGCTACGATGGCACGAGGCGACATTGGTCGCCGGTATCGCTGTGTCCGATGCCCTACGCCAGACTGGTGCGAACCTGACGCTGAAGTGGCCCAACGATGTGATCGCAGCAGATACCGGTGAGAAGTGCGCCGGGATCCTCTCAGAGAAGGTGATCACACCAACCGGTGCTGCGTTGGTCGTCGGCATCGGGATCAATGTCACCGACAGCCCTGATCTCTCAAACCGCCCAGCCACGTCGATCGTGGCAGCCGGAGGGTCGACTACCCGAAACGAGACTCTGGCTCGGGTCCTGACGGAATTGAGGCACTGGTTCCAGGTATGGGAATCGGACGTGAACATCCAGGACGCATACCGGAAACGCTGCAGCACACTCGGTTTGCAGGTACGGGTGGAAACCCACTCTGAAACCCTGGCCGGGACCACGATGGGGATTGATCCACAGGGCGGCCTCATTCTCGAGGTCAACGATCGCTGCACCATTGTCCGACTGGCAGACGTCACGCACCTGCGACCGCGCAGCTAGCCCGGCATCATATCCATCAACTCGTTCGCTACCTCAGCGACTTGGCTGATCTCAGTGGACTTTTCGCCACCTTCCACCTTCATATACCCGGACCGATAGCTCGCAACGCACATGATATTAAAAGGAAGTCGCAGGCAGGAGAACCTGCCGAGTCTCGTCGGGGTTCCATGAGCCTCTTTCATGGCTTTCAGCAGAACCGATGAGGAAAGCTCCCCGCTATGCATCTCGACAGTCACCGATGACGGATTACGGAGGACACTACTCCTGTATATTGCCAGAGTGTAGTAGCCGCCATTCGGCACTGGCGACGGGATAGCCCTGCCACCATCCTGATCATAGGTCAGGACCTTCTCTGGGAGCGTCCACCGATCAACCTCTCTATAGGCAGTCGTCTGGTATGCCTTTGGCGTCGGATTCTGCACCGGACAGGTACAGCAACCCCCGAGCATCATCAGTGCCGCCAGTGCAGCGACCGGCCTACCCCTGCTTTTCATCCCAGCTCCGTTTTCCCGGCATGCTTTCGGAGATATTAGGGATCCTCGGCCAGCCAGTACCCCCCAACTCGTAGCCGGTGTTCGCAGATCTGGAGAGTTCTTTTGCTGAGGCAAGCGATTCGACGCAGAGTTTGCCGTACTCCTTGGTGACAGATACGAGAATCGAATTGATATTATTCACGACATTCTCCAGGCTGAAGATCAGACGGAAGGCGGCCATGAACCCACCAGCACCGATGAACTTCGTCGCCAGTTCGCCGAGCAGTTCGGCCAATTTTCCTATGGAGTCGACCAGGAATGTGAGTTGCTTCTGTGAGACCTTCTCCAAGATTTTAGAGAGGGATTCGGCCATCTTGATGGAAGCATCGATGGCAGATCGCTGGATCTGCATAACCGATGTGGCGCTATTCTGATAGCGATCGGCGCCGCTGCCAACCCACCCTACCGGATCACCCCAGCATTCGTTCGACGTCCCAGCAGTGAATTTGGCCTCTTGGGCCAATCTTCGTTCGATCTTATTGTATCGAGCGGAGGAATCTTCGAGGGCGACCGGCGCCATCGCCCATGGAAGGACGTCACTTTTGATGTAATTCTTGACCTTGGTGATGGCATCAATCACGGATCGGAACGTCTTCTCCATCATTTCTCGAGACTCCCGAGTGACGTCAACGCCCATCTTGTCCCGGATTACGCCATGCTCGTCTGGGATCGCGAGCGCCTGAAAACAGTGCTCCTTAGCGTTATCCAGATCCTGAGGAATACGATCCAGGATCTCCTTGAACTTCTCACACCAGTCACCAGACATTATATTCCCAGCTCCTTATTGACATTCTGAATGATCTCCGCGTTATTCTCGGCCTCGAGGAGGATATAGGTCTTCATCACTTCCAGAAGCTTCTCCGAGAGCCCATTCAGTTGCCCCGGCGCCTTGCCCACGAAATCGTTGGCCAGGAAATTATGAAACTCAATGTATTCCTTGTAGAGATTCGCCAGGTCAGGCCAGGACCAGGTTTCCTCATCATGAGGCGGTGCGTTCTGAAGATCCTGCGCCACGTTCGCCAATTGATGGGCGACCTCAGTCCAGATCGCGGCGTGCCTCTGGAAATATTTCGCACAGAAGACGATCCGGTCTAATTCCGCACTCATCGTGATTCCTCCATGATAGTGTTTGCCTCGGTGATCAGCTGCCGAAAACGCCGTACCACGGGATCGGCGACCTCGACAGTGGCGGACGCGGGGTTGGCCAATGCCGCGACGATCGTGTCGGTCAGCCTGGTACTTACGGTCTGGACCGGCGAATCCCGCAGCCATGCGGCATCGACGACCAGGTCATCCAGGCCGTCTCGTTCCTCAGCCCGAGCCCATACCGAAACCCCGGCCGGCGCCTCGGGAATCTCTCGGGTGTCGGGAATCAGGGTCCCCGCATCCCGGCGCCGTTGAATCTCTGAGAGGACATCCAGCGCCTCCCGGGTCTTGTCCCATGCCAGTTCCGCCACATCATCGGGCAGGAAACGCGGCTCATAGTCCTCGTGGGCGACCGGCTGTTGGGATCGGATCGTCACCTGCGTGATCTGGATGCTCGTCAGCACTTCCTGGGTCAGCTGCTCCGCTGTCAGGTGGCGCTGCCATCCGGATCGGACCGAGACCGAGACGAAACGATCCTCAACGAAAACATACGACGTATAACCGCTGATACCGGTGATCCGCACGGTCGATCCCGTGGCCTCCGTCACCAGCGGGAAGGACTCGTCGAAGGTCGTCATGCAGGTGACCCTAGCACCGCTCGGGTGTCAGGAAGAGGGCCCTGTAGAGAATTCCCGCCCGGCCTCCCAGCCCTTCGTCAGGGTTCAGACATATCATGGTCTTTTTGGATCGTGACAATTCCCGTTTTCCCGTCGCAGAGCCCGTTGGGGCCCCAACATCAGCATGACGAGGAGCTGACCCAGCACCGTCAGCCGGCCCGGGAAGAGCTACGGCTCTGCCCTGTCTCGGAACAGCACAGCCCGGTCGGCGCCGACCTGTCAGTGGTCGGTGAGAGAGTGAGATCTGCTGGTCGGCAGGCGACTAGGGCAGGCTCGCAAAGGTAGGGACGGATGGGGATCCTCGACCGCTTCTCCCCGGCTACCGCCGCCTGGTTCCGGGCCAGCTTCCCCGGCCCGACCCCCGCGCAGCAGGGGGCCTGGGAGGCGATCTCGTCAGGTGCGCACACCCTGGTCGTGGCGCCGACCGGCTCCGGAAAGACCCTGTCGGCCTTCCTATGGGCGATCGACCGGCTGTTGTCACGGCCGGCGCCCGAGGCAGGCTGCCGGGTGCTGTACGTGTCACCGCTGAAGGCGCTGGCGGTCGACGTGGAGCGCAACCTGCGCTCGCCGCTAGTCGGGATCGAGCATGTGGCGCGGCGGCTGGGGCAGCAGACGGCGCCGGTACGGGTGGCGGTCCGCTCCGGCGACACACCGGCCGATGAGCGGCGGCGATTCAACCGGGACCCGGCCGAGATCCTGATCACCACCCCCGAATCGCTGTTCCTGTTGCTGACCTCGGCGGCCCGTACGGCGCTGACCCAGGTGGAGACGGTGATCCTGGACGAGGTGCATGCGGTGGCCGGAACCAAACGCGGTGCTCACCTAGCGCTGAGCCTGGAGCGGTTAGACGCGCTGCTGCCAGCCCCGGCGCAGCGGGTCGGGCTGAGCGCCACGGTCCGGCCGGTGTCTGAGGTGGCCCGGTTCCTGGCCGGGGGCCGGCCGGTCACCACCGTTACCCCGCCCAGCGAGAAACGCTGGGACCTGCAGGTGGTGGTCCCGGTGCCGGACCTGGCCGACCTGGGCACGGCCACGCCTGCCGCAGGCGGGTCTGACCCACGCCACGGTGTCTCGGTCTGGCCGTACGTCGAGCAGCGGATCGTGGATCTGGTCTCACAGCACCGCTCCACGCTGGTCTTCGCTAATTCTCGGCGGCTGGCCGAGCGGCTGACCAGCCGGATGAACGAGATCTGGGCCGAGCGTACGGGACCGGCCCCACCGATGCCCGAGGCGACCACACCATCCTTCAGCGACCTCGAGGAGACGACCGGCTCCCCGCCGGGCCAGACGCCCCGGGTTGGCCCGCCGGCCCAGGTGATGGGGCAGGCCGGATCGTCGACCGGGGCGGCGGCGCTGCTGGCCCGGGCCCATCACGGCTCGGTGTCGCGCGAGCAGCGGACCCAGACCGAGGACGACCTCAAGGCCGGCCGGCTACCGGCGGTAGTGGCGACCTCGTCGCTGGAATTGGGGATCGACATGGGCGCGGTGGACCTGGTGATTCAGGTAGAGGCCCCGCCGTCGGTAGCTTCCGGGCTACAGCGGGTGGGCCGGGCCGGGCACCAGGTCGGGGCGGTGTCGCGGGGCGTGCTGTTCCCGAAGTTCCGCGCCGATCTGGTCTCGACCACGGTGATCGTGGAGCGGATGCGCCAGGGCGCGATCGAGCAGACCACGGTGCCCGCCAACCCGCTGGATGTGCTGGCCCAGCAGGTGGTGGCGATGTGCGCCCTGGACGACTGGGCGGTCGACGACTTGCTCGGGCTGCTACGCCGCTGCGCCCCGTACGCGAGCCTGACCCGTCCGATATTGGAAGCGGTCTTGGACATGCTGAGCGGGCGCTACCCCAGCGACGACTTCGCCCAACTGCGACCGCGGCTGGTCTGGGACCGGATCAGCGACACCCTCTCCGGGCGGCCCGGGGCGCAGCGGCTGGCGGTTACCAGCGGCGGCACGATCCCAGACCGGGGACTCTTCGGGGTCTTCCTGGCCGGCGGCGACGGCCCCGGGCGGCGAGTCGGGGAGCTGGACGAGGAGATGGTGTACGAGTCACGGGTAGGCGACACCTTCACCCTCGGCAGCTCGACCTGGCAGATCAGCGACATCACCCACGACCGGGTGCTGGTGGTCCCGGCCCCGGGGGCGCCGGGACGGCTGCCGTTCTGGCACGGCGACGCGCCGGGCCGCCCGGCAGAGTTGGGTCGGGCCCTCGGCGGTCTGGTCCGCGAGCTGGGTGGGCTGTCCCCGCCGCAGGCCCGGCAGCGGCTGGCGGCGGCCGGCCTCGACGACTGGGGGTGCGACAACCTGCTCGGCTACCTGGCCGAGCAGCGGGAGGCGACCGGGCAGGTACCCGACGACCACACCATCGTGGTGGAACGGTTCCACGACGAACTCGGGGACTGGCGGGTGGTGGTGCATTCCCCGTACGGGCAGCCGGTGCACGCCCCGTGGGCGCTGGTGATGGCCGGGCAGCTACGGCAACGGTACGGGATCGACGTACAGGCGATGCCGGCCGATGACGGGATCGTGCTGCGGCTGCCGCAGACCGGCGAGCTGCAGGAATGGGCAGAGCCGGAGCCGGTCTTCGACCTGGCCGGGGTGTTGGACGCGCTGCTGCTGGACCCCGACCAGGTGACCGGGTTGGTTACCGAGCAGCTGGGCGGTTCGGCGCTGTTCGCGGCCCGGTTCCGAGAATGCGCCGGCCGGGCGCTGCTGCTGCCGCGGCGCCGGCCCGGGAAACGCCAGGCCCTGTGGCAGCAGCGGCAACGCGCGGCGCAGCTGCTGCAGGTAGCGTCGGGATATCCCAGCTTCCCGATCGTGCTGGAGACTGTCCGGGAATGCCTGCAGGACGTCTTCGACGTACCAGCTCTGGTCGATCTGCTGCGCCGGATCCGTTCCGGTCAGGTGCGGGTGGTGCAGGTAGAGACCCCGGCCCCGTCGCCGTACGCCTCGTCGCTGCTGTTCGGGTATGTGGCGCAATTCCTGTACGAGGGGGATTCGCCGCTGGCCGAGCGGCGGGCGGCAGCGTTGAGCCTAGACCCGGCCCTGCTAGCGCAGCTGCTCGGCGCCGGGGACGGGTTGGCCTTGGCAGACCTGCTGGACCCTGACGCCCTGACCCGGACCGAGGCTGAGCTGCAGCACCTGCTGCCTGAGCGGCAGGCCCGCGACGCCCACGACCTGGCTGATCTGCTGCGCACCATCGGCCCGTTGAGCGAGGCCGAATTGGCCCGGCGGCTGCGTAGCGGCACAGACCTGGCCGGGTTCCTGGCGCAGTTGGCGACGGCCCGCCGGGCGATCCGGGTGTCGGTGGCCGGCGAGCCGCGGTGGGCGGCGGTCGAAGACGCGGGGCGGCTGCGGGACGCGATCGGGACGGCGCTGCCGCCGGGGCTGCCGGAGGTCTTCACCGCCCCGGTGACGGACCCGCTCGGTGACCTGGTAGCCCGTTTCGCCCGTAGCCATGCGCCATTCACCGCCGCCGAGATGGCCGCCTGGCTCGGGGTCGGGGTCCAGGTCGCGCGGGACGCAGCCCGCCGGCTGGTCGCAGCCGGCCGGCTTACCGAGGGCGATCTGCGCCCCGACGGGTGGCGGTCCCAGGCTCACCAGCCGCCGCTCGATGAGGTCGCCGGGCCGCACTTCTGCGAGCCACAGGTGCTGGCCACGATCCGGCGGCGGTCGCTAGCGGCGCTGCGGGCCGAAGTAGAGCCGGTCACCGCGGCCGACTTCGCCCGGTTCCTGCCGGCCTGGCAGGGGGTGGGCGGGCAGACCCGGGGGGTGGACGGGGTGCTGCGGGCGGTGGATCAGCTGTGCGGGGTGGTGCTGGCGGCGTCGGCGGTAGAGACGCTGGTCCTGCCGGCGCGGGTGGCCGACTACCGGCCGGGGCTGCTGGACGAATTGCTCGCCGCCGGGGAGATCCTGTGGCAGGGGCATGGTGAAGTGGCCGGCGGGGATGGCTGGGTGTCGCTGTACCCGGCTGATCTGGCCCCGATGCTGCTAGCAGCGCCGCGGGAGGTGAGCGACGAGCTGGACCACAGGGTGCTCGCGGCGATGGCCGACGGCGGGGCGTACCTGGTGGGCCCGCTGGCCGCTGCCGTGGGCAGCGACCCGGCCGCCGTCACCGCTGCCCTGTGGCGGCTGGTCTGGGCCGGCAGGGTGACGACGGCCAGTTGGGCGCCGCTGCGGGCTCGGATGGGGTCCGCGACGACCACCCACGCCGCCCGGACGCCGCCGCGCCGGTCGCGGTACGCCCGTACCGGGATCCGTCTGGGTCTTGGCCGCCCGGCGGGGATCTTGCCCCCGACCGGGAGTGGTCGCTGGTCGCTACTGGCGGACCCTGGCGGGGCCGAGCGGACTGCGGCCGGCCTGGCCCGCGCCGAGGTGCTACTGGACCGGTACGGGGTGGTGACCCGCGGCTCGGTCGCCGCCGAGCAGATCGACGGTGGTTTCGCCGCGGTGTACCAGGTATTGGCCGCCGCCGAGGAGGCCGGCCGGGTCCGGCGCGGGTATTTCGTCGAGGGGCTGGGCGCCTCCCAGTTCGGTGGTACCGGGGCGGTTGACCGGCTCCGGGCGATGGCCCGTCCACTGCCCGAGAACGGTTCGGGTACGGCCGTGGTCTTGGCCGCTGGTGACCCGGCGAATCCGTACGGTGCGGCGCTGGCCTGGCCGGAGCCCGGCGACGAGACCGGGCATCGGCCGGCCCGCAAGGCCGGGGCCGTGGTGGTGATGGTGGACGGGGACCTGGCCTTGTACCTGGAGCGCGGCGGGAAGACCGTGCTGAGCTTTAGCGACTCCCCTTCGGTCCTCGACCCGGCGGCTCGGGCGTTGGCGGAGATGGTACGCCGCGGCGGGCTGGGCCGGCTCACCGTTCAGCGCATCAATGGACGGTCGGTGATGATCGAATCTGGCCTGCTGGGCAAGGCTCTCGAGCAGGCCGGTTTCCGGCTCACCCCGCGCGGGCTGCGGCTGCAAGGTTGACCAGCAGACCAACCTATCTATGCATATACTTATGCGCATGCCCAGCAAGAACATCTATGTGGCCGAAGCGGACCTGGCGATGTTCTCCCGCGCCGCTGAGCTTGCCGGCGGGCTCTCGGCAGCCGTGGCGGCGGGTCTGCGGCTGTATCTGGCCCAGCACGACCGGGATCGACAGGAGCACCCTATGAAAACCATCACCGTTAACCTCGACCAGGGGCCCGTGACCGTCACCAAACGTTTCCAGGGCCGTCAGCTCCTGCGGTGGAGCCGAACCGAGGGCCTGCGAGTCTACAGCGCCCGGGTCTATCTCACGGCCCGGGGACAGTACGCCATCTACACCCGAGATGATCCTGACTGGTCGGCGGTCTCGAGCGGTGACGACGCCGATCCGGTCTGGGAGGACCCGGCCTGGAACGGACGGTGGTGGCAGCGGGGAGCCCGCGAGCTACGAGTCTTCGCCTCGATCGAGTCGATGGCGGGGCAGGTGCCTGAGGATCTGGTGGCAGCAGTACGGGCTCATCAGGACCAGCCCGAGATCGAGGATCTCGACATCTGATCCGGGGCGGTCCACACCACCAAACGCGGGCCAACCCGAGTCAACCCGTTCACCACAGCTGAAGGCAACCCACACCACAAGACGCGAACCCGCGAGCAACACACATCCGTAGCGGAGTCAGTCGGCCGGGGCGTCTGCGAAGTAGAGCAGCCAGCCCCCTTTCGGTGGCCGATCGTTACACCTGAACCACGTTCCGGGCCGCCTCGGCCTGCAAGTTCCCCTTTTCGGTGGCCGATCGTTCCCCCGGGCGACACGGGTGGGCCCGGCCGCGTCGGCCTAGGCGCTAGCCCGGTACGACGTCGGCCGGGGCGCGGGTGTGCTTCCCCTCATCACCCGCGCCGGGCCCTGTCCCCCATCCTTGCCCGCCTTCAGGCGGTCCGCTCCAGGTCTGAAAAACCCAGGTCTGTTCCCGCATTCTGGTGCCGCAAGCAGGATCCCCTCGACCAGTCGCGCGATGTGCTCCTAGGCCGGTGCCACGGGTCTAGGCCGCCAGCAGGTCTCGTTGACCGGCCAGCCGGCGTCTTCCCGCCGAGCACCGCCACCTCACGGTAGTCGCCGACAGGCCCAATGCCCGCGCTGCCTCGGCGCTGCTCAGTCCGACCACGTACACCGCGTCCATTGCCTGCCGTACCGGGTCCGAAATGATCCCCAAGTCGACCGCCTCAATCAGCAGCCGCCGTACGCCCAGCACAGCCGACGGGCTGGCCCGACTCAGCGGCCGTAGCGGGGTCTGCTCCGCCAGAACATCCTTGCGGGCGTCCAGCACCAGATTGGCCACTACCCGGGCCGGGCGCCGAGCCAGCGGATAACTCAGGATCCGTACCCATAACGCGGCCAGGAGCGCCTCCAGCGGCAGGCGCCGGTCGCCGCTGCTGATCCGCAGCAGCAGCCGCAGCACCGACATCACCACCACCTGCCCGGCCAGATGATCGCCGGCCTGGGCTGCGCCGATCAGCCTGGCCAACCACGGGTCCCCTTCGACGCGGGCCCGAATCAGGGCCTCCTCGGCCGTGACCGGTTCGCGTTGTAGCCGCTGCTGCGCCACCGCCCGCCAGTCCGTCGTCAGGTGGGCCATCAGGCTGTCCTGGATCATCGCCATCCCTGTGCTCGTTCCATGGATCGAGCAAAGCAATCAGGTGTTGTCGGAACTGTTGTCGTAGCGGGGATGGGTGCTGTCGGTTACCCAGGAGGTGCTGTCGCGTTGGGGTGAATGTTGTCCCAGGGTGGTCAGGTGTTGTCCACTACGGCTGGCGGGACATCCGGCGGCGGCCAGAGAGCGATCCGAAAATCCTGTTTGCTCGCGATCACCTCAGTCGGAACCGCCTCCAGCTTGAGATCGGGGGTGTCAGACTGGACTACCACCAAGATCCGATGCTCGAACATCACCGCCATCCGTGACGCCTGCGCCAACTGGTCCAGAAAGGACAAGGCCTCGGGACGGTGCCGAGACATGAAGTCGTCGTACACCCCGAGCACTAGTGCCATCCGCAGCCGCTCATCGCCGTACGGGGCGTCAGAGCGCCCCAGCTCGGACAACCAGGTTCCCACCGTGTCCATGGTGCGCGGCAGTGACACCGGCATCGCCAACCCCTGCGCCAGTTCCGGCCCGGCGTCCAACGGGGTCTGCCATTTGCGGCAGTCGAAGGCGGCGATCCGGTAGGACCGGGCCTTGAGATCGGTCAGGACCGAACCCAGCACCCGTCGCTCGTGTACGAGCGCCACCGCGCCCCGAGCCAGCGAGGCAGGCGTCACGGAAGGCGTCGGTTCCATAGCGCTGGCCACGCTAGCGCACCTGGGCTCACCTGAACCCGGTCCTAGTGGAAGCCCTCATGAAGGAGGCCGAGGCCCGCACATCCGGGACTGCCGGGCCCGGCCCGAATCGGGCTCGCGGCCAACCTGTTGTTCTGCATCCACGACCCAGATGGGTCACACGACATATGCGCACAACAGCGGACGGAACACTCCCCGAGTCTGCTGAAGCAGGCCTCACACCCCTCGTTCGTCCGCTGTTGTGCGGTTCGCAGAGCATCTCGCATCAGCAGCCCGCCTGGGCCCGATCCACGCGAAAGTTACGCAACCGTAACCGTCTTGCCCCCAAGAGCGGCGCAGCAGCCCCGTGGCCTGTGGCAAGGTGAGTCGCACCACGTCTTGTGGCCAGAGAGCCCAGGGGGTTGCTGGGGACGGCCCGCAGCCCCCTGGAGCTGTTCCTAGGCCCGGATCCGGGCCGATTCCGTACCGCGGTCGAACCGTTCGGTCCCGATCCGCCCGCTGGTCGCAACAAACCACAGCCCGAGCACCCCGTACCCGACAGCCAGGCCCACAAAGACCACCAGTGACGCCCCCTCCGGGGGCAGGATCGCGGCTGCGATCACCGCCGCCACCACCTGGGCGCCGTTGAAGATCATGTCGTACAACACGAACACCCGCCCTTTGTAGGTGTCCTCGATATGCGCCTGGACCAGGGTGTCGGTGCAGATCTTGAACGACTGCGCCACCAGCCCGAGCAGGAATGAGGCCGCCACCAGGGTCACAGGTCGCAGAATCGAGCCGGGTACGGCCTGGAAGACCGTCGCAGCCAGGCAGAGCACCACCATCCAGCGGCGGACCCCGTGACGGGCCGCCATCGGCGGGGTCAACGCCGAAGCCAGCAAGAAACCGGCCGTGGTCGCCCCGGCCCACAAGGCCAGGTCACGGGTCGCCGCCGCGACCTGGTCGACGGCGTGAAAGTGGTTGCGGTAGATCAGGATCGTCCCCACCATCGCAATCCCCCACAGCACCCGCTGCAATCCGATCGTGACCAGCCCGATCCCGGCCGGGCGGCGATGCGCCAGGTGCCGTACGGCGGCCTGCAGCCCGACCAGTACCTCGCGGGCACTGCGGTGATGCTCGTGATCGGGACCCAGTTCGGGCCGGGCGAAGCGGCTCGCCAAAAACGAGGCGACGGCGAACCCGGTGGCGGAGACGACGAAGCCGAGGGCGTCGGCCTGGTACGTCTGCCAGACCTGGCCGACGCTGCTGCGCAGCCCCAACACCACCGCGCCGCCGATCAGCACCCCCAGCGGCCCGACCAGCGGCATGATCGTATTCGCCGACAGGTATTCTTGTGGCTCGATGGTGTGCGGCAGCGCCGCTGAGATCGTCGCCATCACGAACCGATTCAGGCTAAGCGCGATCAGCGCCACCGCCATGATTGCCAGCTGCACCGGGCCAGATCGGTCCCCGGTCGCCACCAGGGCTGAGATCGTCAGGGCCAGCCCAACCCGAACCAGGTCCCCGACCAGCAGGATCTGCCGGCGTGACCAGCGGTCGATGACGATGCCGACGAACGGGCCGAGGACCGAGAACGGCAGCAGGGTGATCGCTAGCACCATCGCGATCGACCAACCGTCCGGCTGCTGGTACGGCGAGAGCAACACGTACGAGGCGAGGCCCACCTGGAGGCAGCCGTCCGCGGCCTGGGTGATCACGCGCAGCAGCAGTAGCCGCCGGAACCGAGGATGACGCCACAACCGGGTCACGCTCTGAAAGACCGGCGCCTGCACGCCACCGATGCTACTGGCCCGGGCGCAGGGACCGCGGGCCTCGGTTGACGCCGAAGCCGCCGCCCTAGGAACTACTGGCCCGGGCGCAGGGACCGCGGGCCGATTACAGCCACCCCCAGGGGGCGAACCCGGGCCCGCAAGCCTCGGTCCGCCGTACCGAGCGTGACCGCGTAGCCGGCGGCGACCAGCTCCCGGCACCGGGCAACCAGCTCGTCATCGCCGCAGCCGGGGGCATGCACCACCTGGATCCCGGTGCCCGGACCGGATGCGGGCACCCCGGCCCGGGCGGCGCCCTCCAACACCACCACGATCAGGTCCCACCGTCCGCCGGGGCCGGGATCGCGCGACAGGTCGTCCACCAGCCGCCGGGCAGCGCCGGCCCGGTCGCGCCACCAGCCGTTAGGAACGGACCCGACCACATTCGCCGCATCGACCACCAGTGCCTGAAGCATCGACTATTCGGTATCCCTAGTCTGGCGGTCCACGACTGAATCGACCCACTGTGCGGTGGTGAGCCCGGTCCCATCAAGGTCCAGCGCCGACATCACCACCCCCAGGATCGCGTCGGCGGCGAAGTTCGGACCGGCATAGTCCGATGACGGCGAATGCTCATTGTCGATCCGATGCCGCAGCACGAGACCGTCCAGGAGACACTGCAAGGCCAGGGCCAGGCTGTCCAGGGTCCAGCCCGGCCGCAATTGGACGCCCACCATCTCGAGCACCTCGGCGTACACCTGTTTCCACCGCTCGTGCTCGTCGCGGCTGAAATGCACCAGCGCCTCGTACAGGTTCGGATGGTGACTCATCATCGGCGCGATGTGCGCCAGCAGAAGACTGCGCGGGTTAGCCAGCAGCTCCCGCAGCAGTCGGGCCACAAACCGGTGCACCCGTTCGCTGGCGGGGTACCGCTCATCCAGGAGAATCTGCCGGGCTGCGTACGCCTGCGGCGCGGACAGCCCGTGGCTGTCGCGGTATTCCAGGCAGTAGAGCACCAGATCCCGTACGAAGTCGTCGCGGGTCACCCAGCGGTTCCGGAAGGAGGTCCGGCTGACCTCGCTCTCCTCGTACGCCATCCGGATCACGTCTTCGAGCCGGAGCCAGGCCAGCGCCGCGGGGAACTTGATTGCCCGTAGCCGAGGCGGCAACGGCACCCCTTTCTCGCTGAGGGCGGCATCCAGCAGATAGGCACCGGCCCGCAGGAATTGTTCAGCGGTCGCATCATCGCGGCGTGCAGCAGGACGTGGACTCATGATCCCTATCGTGCCGATCTGCCCTCGCTTTGGCGAGAGCGGGCTCGGCTTGATCGTCGTCACCTTCGTGAAAGGCCTGCTTACGGCGAGAAGACGGGCCCGATCCTCTTCAGGCCTCAGCAGGCTAAGCGGAGAGAATCGACCACCGGGCGTTCAATCTGAATGATCAGGCCGGCCTGGGGGCTCCACCCGCGCCAGCGCAGCCGCCCATCCCGGGCCGGAAGACACTGGAATTCGACCGGGACGAACGCCCCCAGGGCCTCGTCCAGGCTGGCGAAACGGCCAACCAGACGCAGCGCATCCGCTTCCTGATCGACGGGCCAGGGGCGGCCGGCGTACACGACGTATCTCTTCATGACGGTCACCTCCGTCTCTTGGATCGACAGGCCAGCAAGGCCGAGAGCACCCGACAGATCTGCTCATGGACGGTCACCTCCGTTGCTGGCCTGAAGAGCATCGTTGCCGATCTTGGGCGATTTGACAAGAGCGGATGCCGTGACTGATACGGCCCCGGGAGGCCGCGGCCCAGCGGTCTCGCCGATAGACTGCGGCTGTCCCGGCTTGGGGGACGCAGAACGACGGTGGGACATGTATGGCGAAGCAGATCATCCCAGCGACCCTTCGGGAGGTGATGGCCCGGCCGGATTTCCCGCGGTGGGCGCTGACCGCGGCCGCTGTCGTCGCTCTCGTTGGTGGCTTGACGGCGGCCGGCCTGCTGGGGGGTGAGCCGATCAGCCGGCACGGGGATCTGACGGAGACCTCGAGCCTGCTGGCCCCGGCCGCCCCAGCGCTGCGGATCTGGGTGGTCCTGGGGGTTCTGTTCGCCCTGTACGTGGCCTGGCAGTGGCTGCCGGTGGCGCCGGACCAGGCCCGGGCCCAGGCCAGTTGCTATCCGGCGACGGGGGCCCTGTTCCTGGCCGGGCTGTGGTTTGTGATGGCCCTGGCCGGTGGGGTCTTTCTCTGTGCCCTGCTGTCGGTGGGGCTGGTGGTCTGTCTGGCCTGGGGGCTGGCGAGGATGCGGTCGTTGCCGTCAACGTTCGGGGTTCGGCATCTCACCCAGGCCCCATTCGCGGTAGGGCTGGGTTGGGCCATGATCGTCTGCCTGAGCAGTATCGGCTCGCTGCTGGCGACGTGGGGGTCTAGGGCCTTCTGGATGAGCGCCGACGTCTGGGCGATGCTGGCCGTGATCGGGCTGCTGGGGACGGGGATGGCCCTGATCCGGTATCTGCCGGGGCGGTTGTACACCGCGCTGGGCTTGGCCTGGGGCCTGCTCTGGTTGGGATATGCGCGCCTGCTGCGCAGCCCCCGTTCGATCCCGGTGGCGCTGGTGGCGGGGTTAGCGTCCGGCCTGATCGTGATCTCTGCGGTTGCGGTCTTCCTCTGGGTACGGACCCGGGCCCGTCACGGATAGTTCCTACCTGGACGCGTCCACCGAACGATCACAGACACGACGACCGATCCCGAACACACCAACGGGCACACCAACCAAAACCAAGGCCGAACAGTGATGCACACAGGGGTTATGCCCGCTCCTGTGCACCGCACATCACACAGACACCCCCACCCATCCGCAGCCACCGAACAATCACAGACACGACCGATCCCGAACACACCAGCGGGCACACCAACCAAAACCAAGGCCGAACAGTGATGCCCCTGAAGGTTATGCCCGCTCCTGTGCACCGCACATCACACAGACACCCCCACCCATCCGCAGCCACCGAACAATCACAGACACAACCGATCCCGAACACACCAGCGGGCACACCAACCAAAACCAAGGCCGAGCAGCAACGCTCCTAAGGGTTATGCCCGCTCCTGTGCACCGCACATCACAACGAAGAGGACCAGAGTCGACGACCCCAGCCAGGAGCTCAAACACACCAACGGGCGGTACCCCGAAGGGAACCGCCCGTTGGCGTTGGGCGGGACAACTGCCCGCCCGGGTGCCCGCGCTGGTACGTCGTGGGGGGGTGCGAAGCCCAGTGCGCGCAGCTCTGGTCAGGCCATGGCGCCTACCGCTGTTGGTTTCCATCCTGGGAAGACCGGCGCTATCTCGGCCTCAGACAGACCGAAACGTTTCATGCAGACCTCGGCCAGCAGGTCGCGGTAGTCGTTGGTACCCGGCACGTCGCCCTGGTCGAGGGTGGCCAGGCCTTCCCAGCGGCCCTTGAGACCACCCTTGACGCCGGCGCCCATCACCATGGCGACCCCGCCGTGGCCGTGGTCGGTACCGCCTGAGGCGTTCTGCTCCACCCGGCGTCCGAATTCGCTCATCACCAGGACGGTGGTGGTGTCCGTCGCCGGACCGAGGTCCTTGAGGAAGGTCGCCAGCCCTTCGGCTAGCCCTTGGGTCAGCTTCATGAAGTCGCCCTCGGTGGCCGTACCCATCTGGGTGTGCATGTCCCAGCCGCCCAGGTCGACGGTCGCCACCCGAACCCCCTGCCCGGTCCGGATCAGCGACGCAAGCGCCGCCAATGACTGGCCCCACGCATTGTCGGCATAGCCGCGGGCCTTCGGCTCGGCCTCTGACGCTGCCAGCCGCCCGGTGACATCGCTGGCGGCCAGCGCCACCAAGGCCACCCGCGACAGCGGATGGTCAAGCCCGGTGTACAGCTTCTCTAGGGCCTTACGGGTGGGCCCAGCCAGTTGCTCGTTGCCCTCGATGGCGAATTTCTTCAGGCTGCGCATCATCACCGGCGAGTTGTCACCCAGCATCGAGCGCGGCGCGGCCGTACCACCACCGATCGCCCGGAACGTGGTCCCCGGGCCGAGTACGGTCAGCAGCCGGTCCAGCCAGCCAGCCTGGCCGCCAACGTTCGAAGCGCCGCCGCGTTCCAGGCAGTCCTGGGCCTGGAAATGGCTCCGGGTCAGGTTCGGGGTCGAGATCCCGGGTACCGCGGCCAGCCGGCCGGCCTCCACTAGCGGTTTGAGTGCTGCCAGGGACGGGTGGAGGCCGAAGCCGCGGTCGAAGCCGATCAGCGAGCCCTGCCGGATCGCGACGGTCGGGCGGGCCTTGAGCAGGGTCTGATCCTCGACCGGGACGACCATCGACAGGCCGTCCATCCCGCCGCGCAGGAAGACCACGACCAGGGTCCCGGTCGACAGGCCGGCGCCGTACGCGACCCGGGTGGTTACCAGCTGGGAGCCGATCGCCGCGACCCCAACTCCCATGCCGCCGGCCAGCAGCCGGCGCCGCGTGAAGCCCTTCGACCAGAGCTGGTCACGTTCGTCCGCCTGCTGCTGCTGGACTTCGGCCATGGCGCGAAGCCCGGCGTCTACGGTGGTCGGGCCCAGGCGTTGCCAGTCCGGGCAGTCGGGGTGAAGCGAGGTAATCGGGCTGTACCCGGTGGTGTTCATGGTGATGTCCCTTCGGGTCAGCGAGCCTGGAAGTAGAGCGAGTCGAGGACCAGCGCGGCGATCTGGGAGGCCTTCCACTCCTGCCCTGTGGTGGGGGACGAGTCAGAGCCGCCGACGAAGTCGACCAGGGCGGCCCGGCGTTCGGCGGGCAGCGTGGCGCCGAGGAGGAAGGTGCAGATCCGGTCCACCCAGGCGCCGATCGTCTCCCCGGACTTCGGCTTGAACTCCTCGGCGGCGGTCAGTGGTTTCATCCCATCAAACCAGCCCTCGGCCAGGCCCCGGTGGGTGGACCAGCGTTGCAGCATCTGGCCGGCCGCCTCCCAGGCGGCCGCCACGTCGGGGTAGCCGTCCGGCGGAGTCCACCCCAGCGGGGCGTTGCCGGCGTCCCAACTGCGCCAGTACAGGGAAATGACCGCCTTCCGGGCGGCTGCCGGGTCGGGCAGCGGGATGTCGAGGGCGCGGGCGCTGGCCACCAGATCCTCGACCGGGCGGCGGGTCTTCTGCCCGACCGCGGCCCAGAACTCGTCGGAGGCGAACAAGGCCCGCAGCACCGGCACGATCGCGGTATCCGAGTCCAGGTAGGTCTTGGCGAGCCGGTCGACCAGTTCCTGCGGCGGTTGGTCGCAGACGAATCGGACGGCGAGTTTACGGGCCACCGTCTTGGCGGTGGCCGGCAGCGTCGCCAGGTACGTGAGATACCGGTCGCCCATGTCGAGGCCCTGGTCGGCGGCGGTGTTGGGGTCGGTGAAGCCCATCACGGTGACCTGTCCGACGTAATGCCGGTCGGGTTTGTACTGGAAGGTCTGCGGGGTGTGGTCGACGCCACGCCCGGACAGAATCCGGGCCGAGTTCACCACGTCCTGCTCGGTGTAGCCGCCGGTGACGCCGACGGTGTGCAATTCCAGTAGTTCCCGGCCGAGGTCCTCGTTGACGTGTTCCCGGGTGGACTGGTCGTTGTTGAGGTACGTCAGCATCGCCGGGTGCCGCAGCGCCGCCAGCAGCATGTCGCGGTATTTCCCGTACGCGTGTTTGCGGATCACCTGGTGGTGGTAGTCCGGGCCGCAGGCCCACAGGCTTTCGGAAGGGGTGGTGCAGTTGAGCAGGTTGGCGAAGACGTCGACCACGATCTCGTACAGCTGCCGGCTGGAGAAGATCCAGCGGCCGAGGACCATCTGGGCAACCTCGACCTGGCGGTCCCAGGAGTACCGCGGGATCGCCCCGAGCACCTGGGAGATGGAGGTGCCTTCACGGTTGAATTGTCCGGCGATCGCGTCGCCCATGGGGTCTGGGACCTGGGTCAGCTGCCCCTCGAGCCAGGCGTCAATCCCGACTCGGTTCAGGTCGGCCCGGTCGCTGGGGCGCGGGCCGAAGGTCGCCCGGCGTAGCAGGTGTTCTTTGGCCTGCGCGTCGCTGAGTTTGCCGGCCGCGCCGAAGACGGTGGCCTTTTGTACGGCGCGGGCTGCGGCGGCGGAGGCCGCCTGGTCACGGGCCTGGGGCTGCGCCCCGGTCGCCGGGGCCGCGGTCGTCAAGGTTGCGCTCGCCGGGGCCGGGGTCGACGAGATGGGGGTTGACGGGATCGGGCTTGCGCTGGCGGCGGCCGACGAGGTGACCGCGGTGGCGCTGGCAGCCGTGGCCACGGTACGGGCGGCAGCCTGGGCTGTGGAGGACGCCTTGCCGGCGGTGGTGGCCGCGCTGCTGGCAGCAGCGGTAGCGGTACCCGTACCGGTAGGGGCTGCAGGTGCGGTACTGGCCGCAGCGGCCCGGTATTCGAGCGGTTGCGGGGCCTGCTGTTGGGTACGGCCGGTCAGGGCAGCGCTTTCGTCCCGGTCGGCCGCGTCGGCGCCGTCTTGGGGGCGGACCAGGCGTAGGGCGCCGGGGCTGGGCTGTGGCACCGGGGAGGCGGTACTTGACACTGGACCGGTCGCGGCTGAGGTCGAGCCCGGCAGGGTCGGGCCGGTCGTACCGGAACCGGTCGGCCCGCCGCTGGTGCGTACCGGTGGGGCCCCGGCGCCCGACGACTGCGACGAGCAGGCGGCGAGGCCGGCGGCGGCGCCCACGGTCACGGCGGCTCGGAGTAGGCCCCGGCGTGATCCGGGCCTGAACTCAACTTCTGGAGACTCAGTCACACGTCGCTCCTGTGCTGGATCGAGACGCCCTCGCAGCGGGTCCGGGTTCATCCCACGTGCATCGTGGGGGCCTGCATGAACACCGGACCCGAGATCGAGGCGAACTCTGGATGTCTGCCTTGGGGGTATGTCTGAGACCGATTCTTACAGATTCTCAGGCTTTTCTCAAGCGGGCTTGGCCAAGCTGCGACACGCCACGACTGTCTGCCGGGCTCTCAAGGATTCGGTAGATATCTGGATACGGTCACAGCGTGGACCCGGTGATCAACCCGTACGCCCCGGGAGCGGGGCAGCGCCCGCCGCAGCTGGCCGGGCGTGATGAGCAGCTGCGACAGTTCGACATCGTGCTGGAGCGGATCGCCCGCGGCCGCCCGGAGCGGTCGCTGGTGCTGACCGGGCTGCGGGGGGTCGGCAAAACCGTCCTACTGAATGCGATGCGCTCGGCGGCGGTCCGCGCCGGCTGGGGCACCGGCAAGCTCGAGGCCCGCCCCGAGCAGGGGCTGCGCCGTCCGCTGGGGGCCGCGCTGCATATGGCGGTCCGAGAGCTGGGCCACCCCGACCCGACCCAGGTGTTGGGGGTACTGAAGGCTTTCGTGGAGCGTGACGCCCCCCGGGGGGCCAAACCGTCGGACCGGTGGCAGCCGGGAATCTTGGCGCCCACGGTGAGCGGACGGGCTGATTCTGGCGACATCGAGATCGACCTGGTGGAGCTGCTGAGTGACCTAGCGGGCCTGGCGGCGGACCGGGAACGCGGGATCGCGGTCTTCCTCGACGAGATGCAGGACTTGGGCCCGCAGGATGTCTCGGCGCTGTGCGCCGCGGTGCACGAAATCGGGCAGATGAGCCTGCCGTTGGTCGTGGTGGGGGCCGGGTTGCCGCATCTGCCCGCTGTTTTGTCGGCCTCCAAGTCTTATTCGGAGCGCCTTTTCCGCTACCACCGGATCGACCGGCTGAGCCGGGAGGCCGCCGATCAGGCCCTGGTCTCCCCCGCCGCCGAGGAGGGGGTCGACTGGGCACCGGAGGCCCTAGAGGCGATGTACCAGGTGACCGGCGGCTATCCGTACTTCGTGCAGGCGTACGGGAAGGTGATCTGGGATGCGGCGCCCACCTCCCCGATCACGGCCGACGATGTTCGGGTCGGGGTGCCCGAGGCCGAGGCAGAGCTGGCCGTCGGTTTCTTCGGTTCCCGGTACGAGCGGGCTACCCCAGCTGAGCGGGACTATCTGCGGGCGATGGCCGAGGCGGATGCTGACGAGTCATCGGTGGCGACTGCCGAGGTGGCCCGGATCTTGGAGCGCACCCCGCAGTCAGTCTCCCCGGCCCGGGATGCGCTGCTCAAGAAGGGACTGGTGTACGCCACCGAGCGCGGCCGGATCGCCTTCACTGTTCCACATTTCGGACGATACCTGCGTACCGTGTCCTGACCTGAGCGGGGCGCCGAGCGAGCTCACCGTAATGCCGGCTAAGACCGGATTTGAACGATCCAAAACTGGCGACCCGTCATCCTCAACGGATCTCGTCGCCGAGTCGATAGTCGGAATCAGTGTCGATAGGCCATGGCGGACGGCCTCGGGCGGTCCCTTCCCGAGCGGCTCCGGCGCGGCCGCGATCTCACCATCTGAGAGCCCGGAGTGGAGACCTCGCGGTGACCGGTCCGGGGGCCGTTATCGAGGCGAAGTCGCTGTGTGGCTGGGGAGATCACATGATTGCGGCCGATGCAAGTCCGCTCCCGAGATCTGTGGATAGATTCTCTGATTGACTCACTTATCCACAACTGTGACCCCCGCCCTTTTGGATCAGCCGACGTATGCGTCATGATGCTGTCCTGAGCCCACCCCCGCGAGGAGGAACAGCATGTCGAAGACGTCTCTGCCTACCCAGGTACGGGTCCGGCGCCGCCCATGCCTGGCTTGGGGATCGTCGTCAACCGTTGTAAACGGGCCACGCCAGCTGACTGCCCAACTGGCGCTGACGACAGGCGCCGTCCGGCAGGGCAACATGACCCGGGTGCCGTGATGCCGGTCATCCTGCTGGTCAGCGCCTCGGGTTCTCCCGGGGTCACCGCGACCGGGATCGGCCTGTGTATGGGATGGCCAGGCGGGGCCTTGCTGGTCGACGCTAACCAACATCCCACCCAGGCGGTCCTGGCTGGCTATTTGCACGGCATCCATACCAGCCCGACGGGCCTGCAGGGTCTGACTCAGGCTGCGCGGGAGGGACGGGCCCTGGCTCCGCTGCTGCCGACGACGACCATGCCGCTGACCACGGACGGCCGCTGCCAGTTCCTGCCGGGTTTCACGAACCCTGGCGCAGCCACCGTGTTTGCTCCGCTCTGGCCGCGTTTGGCGCAAGCCCTGGTCGAGAGATCCCGGGACGGGGTCCCGATCATGGTCGACATCGGTCGGATCGGCGCCGATGGGCCGCTGCCGGGGCTGATCGGCTCGGCTGATGTGGTGCTGGTCGTGACCCGGGCCCATCTGCCGGCGTTGGCGGGGTTACGGATCCATCTGCCGATCCTGCAGGAGGTGGCTCAGCGCGCCCAGAGCACTGCCCTGGTGGGGCTGCTGGTCATCGGGCCGGGCCGCTCGTACTCGATCGACGACATCGAGAAGATGTTCGGGCTGTCGGCCTGGATAAGTCTGCCGTACGACCCGGAGGCGGCGGCAGTGCTGGCCGAGGGAGCCGCGCCGCCACGAAACTTCCCGGATAGCCATCCCTATGTCCAGGCGTTACGGGAGGCAGTGACGGTGATCACGAATCGGATCCAGCAGCGGCAACTGCGAATTGAGGGGGCGGCATGAACCTGCCGCTGCCAGGTATTCCCCTGTTCCGAGAGCCGGTCCAGCCGTCGGCTACGGTCCCGCCGGCCGCCGCCACGTCGGTCGCTGTGATGCCGGTCGCGCCGCCGGCGCCTGATGACGGTTCGGTGGACTGGGCCCAGGTAATCCGGTTACGGCGGGAGGCGGCGGCGCAGATCAGCGACGCCCTGCAGAACCGCCTCGAAGACGCCGGGCCGTTGACGCGCGAGGATCGGCTGCTGATGGGCCGGTCGGTGATCCGGGGGGTGGTCAGGGCCCATGCCGAGGCGATCGCCGCCCAGGGCGAGGCGTTGTGGCCGCCTGAGCTGGAACAGCAGTATGTGGATGTTGTCGAGAACGCGGTCTTCGGCTATGGGCGGATGCAGCCGCTGTTCGAAATGCCCGATGTGGAGAACATCGAGATCAACGGGCATGAGAACGTACGGGTGCAGTACGCCGACGGCCGCCGCCTGCCGCATGCGCCGGTCGCTGACAGCGACGAGGAGCTGGTGGAAACGATCCGGTTCCTAGGGGAAGCGGCGAATCCGTCGCGACCGTTTGACGCGGCGCATCCGACCATGACCTTGGCTTTGGGGAACCGGTTCCGGCTGCACGCGATCGGCTTCGGGTTGTCGTATCGGCCCAGTATCACCATTCGCCAGCACATTCTGACCACGGTGACCCTGCCGGATCTGGTGGCCCGCGGGATGCTGCCCGAGGAGGTGGCCCGTTTTCTGCATGCTGCGGTGTTGGCCCACAAGTCGGTCGTGATCGCCGGCGATCAGGGAGCCGGTAAGACCACCTTCTTGCGGGCGTTGATCGCGGCGATCCCGCACCATGAGCGGTTCGGAACGATTGAGACTGACTATGAACTGCTGACCCACCTGCAGCCGGGCCGCGAGAACGTGGTGGCGCTGCAGGCCCGGGCCGGGCTGGGTGAGCAGGTCAATGGTGAGGTCATCGGCGCGGTGACGGTGGCGGACCTGATCCCCGAGGCGCTGCGGCAGAACCTGGCCCGGATCGTGGTCGGGGAGGTCCGGGGGGTCGAGGCGGGCGCCATGTTCGAGGCGATGCAGGCCGGCGCCGGTTCGATGAGCACCACCCATGCCCATTCGGCGTCGTCGATCATGGACCGGTTGGCGGCCCGGGTGGCGCAGGGTCGGGTGTTGTCGATGCCCGAGGCCTACCGGCAGATCGCCCACAACCTGCATCTGTTGGTGCATATCCAACTCACCGACGACACCTGGCGCGGCGGGCTGCGCCGGCGGGAGGTCACCGAGATCCGCCAGCTCACTGGGGGTCTGGAGTCTGACCGTCCGAGTACCCATCTGGTCTACCGCAAGACCCCCATCGGGCATGAGTTCCGTCCCGATCCGGAATTCCTGGCCGACCTTGCCCCCTACGACTTGGCCTGGGGTATGTGATGACCGAGGTGATCCTGCTCCAGGCGATGAGGGCGGGCCTGCGCCAGATCCCGCGGCCGACGCCGCCCCCTGCTGCGCTGAGACGGGCCGTGGCCTGGGAACCCAGCCGCGCCGGCCCCCGGTAATCAACGGCCCGGCGGCCCGGGCGCTGGTCATAGACGACACGAGAGGAGGCAAAAGGAGGGTGGAATGGTGATTTCAGCTTGCCTAAATCAGGATTTGAACGATCAAACCCACAATCAGATAGGCGCCTTCTCAAAGATCTCGGTGACTTCCCCGAAAAGCTTGCATGACGGCGCCAGAAGTGGAAAACTGATCGTGTCCTCACAGAACCCGAAGGGAGGATCAGATGAGCAGGGCAAGGTTCACGCCCATGGCAGCCGTGGCGCTGCCCATGGTGGGTCGCCCCTCATCGAGCAGCACCCCGCGTCTGACCCAGCCGTACTACTGCACCACCGGGCAGGCTGACCCTAGGACGACGCCAGCCCCGGCCGCCGTTCGTATCCCCAGCCACCCAGAAACCCAGCATCCTGAAAGGAGGATGAGATGAACAGAACCTGGCTTATCACTATCACTGCTCTGGCGGTGTTGGTGGCGGGGTGTTCGAGTGGTCCGGAGCCGACCCCGCAGCTGATGTGCACCCCGGGTCCGGTGGAGCTGGGGCAGACTGCTCCGCCGCCGCATGAGTGTGACCGGGTGGCTTGGGAGAAGGATCAGGAGCGGCTGAAGCTGGAGAAGCAGGCGGTGGTGATTCATTCGAGTTTCAATCGGGATTATCAGCGGCTGGTGTGGGCTGGCGGTTCAGAGACTTTGACCCCGGAGCTGGAGGGCTATCTCGCTGAACCGATGAGGGGAAGTATTCAGCGTCTTCTTGCGAGGCAGAAGCAGGATGGGCGGTTTGTGGAGGGTCCGAGGCCGAAGCTGACGGAGAAGGTGATCCCGAATCCCCATATCGATGGGTCAGAGGTAGCTCTGCTGACTTGTACGGATTCTCGGGGAGCTGCGATGTTCTGGCCGGATGGGGAGCATGCCGGTAATGGCCGGGTTAATGTAGCAACTCGGCTGTTGAAGCATTATCCAGATGGTTCGCTTCGACTGTTCCACACAAATGGAGAGGTGGAGGATTCATGTCCGTTCTGAAGAAGTGTCTGCTGTTGGTGGTGGCAGCGGGGATGGTGTTCGTGATCCTGGTCCCTGGGGCGCCGCCTGGTCAGGCTGCCCCGGGAGCAGCACCGGTCCCAGCCGCCAATCCCAGCGACAAAAACAGCAAGGATAATGATTCTTTCGGCCAGGCTAAGGATAAGGATGGGTCGGTGACGGTGAAGGGTCGTCGTCAGTCGACGACGAAGCCGGCTGCTCCAACAAAGCCGGAAAGCTCGTCTTCTGAACCACAAGAGCCATCACCTGAACAGAAGAAGATCAACGGCCTTCGTGATTATATCGAGATAGCATGCCACCCCGAATACCCGATGGAAAATGGGTACGTGTCCTGCGAAAAAGCTCAAGCGATGCTCGCTGAGATGCTGAAACAGCAGGCTAAGCAACCCGCCCAGCCCGTCCTTCCCGAACAAGTCATCGCCCAGCAGGCTGTGGCGAAGCTGACCCTGCCGGAGGTGAACCCAGTCGTGATGCCAGACCCGGAATGGAACCAGTGGAAATCGTATGCCGTGGGCGAGGACCTGTGGCTGTGGGCCGACAGCCCCGCCCAACTGTCGACCACCGTCACCCAGCAAGGCATCACGATCCAGATCACCGCGGTCCGGGATAAAATCGATTTCGACATGGGCGACGGCGGCGTCGATAGCATCGTCTCCTGCAAAGAAA
>ERZ773065.113-NODE-113-length-48929-cov-4.415231_pt1 | contig 48929 bp, 50 predicted proteins | sample MGYA00580623_ERZ773065 | MGnify/ENA primary metagenome ERZ773065 (study PRJEB29015, sample SAMEA2738017) | human oral metagenome | biome: human oral; feature: human-associated habitat; material: dental | place: China | collected 2047 ... | reverse complement strand
TGTTCAACAAGAGAGCTCTTAAGTCTGGGACTCTTTTAACTAAATAGTAGGTTACATTCTCTCTAATCCAGCTGTTCTTCTTTAGATTAGTCAGTACAGCAACATGTGTATTAGGAAACAGGCTCTCTAAAAAATACATCCCACTACCAACAGGAACCCAGGGATCTTTTGTGTTAGCCTTTGTATTATATAGACGATGAAGTCCGGATACAATCCCAAAAGAGTATATCTTATTAGAGTTTCCACTGGAAGCCAAGGCCATATTAGCTACCCCATATGATTGGTGAGTAATAGAGGATGCTTTGTTTTCCAGCCCATATTTTATAACCTGGCCTTTTGAGTTTTTGGTATCCTTTACGTCACCTGACCTTAAATGAATCCCTGTGGCAAAGTTTCCTCGTATATCTCCATTTATGTTCGTTGCAACCGGAGCGAAGTCTTCTTCCAAGCTCTCCTCAGCATAAAACGTATGTATACCCTTTAGATTTCCTCCAGTTTTGGTAAGATCTTTTAAATTCTCCTGGCTTCTTCTATCATAGACTTGGTTAGATAATGCACCCTTATAATTCGACAGGCTTTGACTTGATTTGGCTGCTGCAGCATTACCGGTAAGAAAGGCCTTAAAGACATTTCCCAAGTACTCAACAAGACCTTTGGTAATTCCTACCATTCCGTCTTTGGGATCTATCTTAGGAGCCCCAAGGTCTTTTATTGCCGCACTCCCTTCTCTGGCCCAGTTTCCCAGCTTCAATAGGAGGTAATCAAAACCTTCTTTTAGAACACCGCCAATTGAGCTTAAGAAGCCCTCTCCGTTTTTTCCACCAAGAAGCCGACCAAAAGAGTTATCCAAATAATCCCCAAAGCTCTGTATCTTTCCGCCAATACCGCTATTAATAGACCACTTTGTATTACTCCCTCCGACTTTAAATCCCATCCAAGAAAGGACGGACTTAAAGCCCATTTCTACATTTACCAAGAAGTTCATAACCTTATCCCAATTTGAAATAAGATTATAAAGACCAATCATCCTTAAGGTACTCCCCAGAGAATCTCCAAAAGTTCTTGACATTCTTCTTGGATCTAAACTTGTAACAACAGACTTACTTAATTTAGCAAGACTGGAGCCTATTTTTTCAGATGATCTGCTAAGAAAGGACTCTCTTCTATCTAACTCTCTCATTCGAATGTTAGACTGTTCTGCTTGTTTGTTCAGAACCCCATTCATCCAAGCTTTTACTTTCTCTGTGTCGCTATTTGGACCTTGTCTAACAGCAGGGGGTGGAGCTATTTGGATATTATTTGTTGTATTATTTACAATAGTGGAACCACCAGGGCCTTGACTAACTTGAGAGCTTTTTGAGGTCCCTGGCTTCATTCCATACTTTCCTAATATATTTTGAGTAGATTGACCAAGGCTCCCCTGTTGTCCTTGTCCTAGCATCATCTGAGAAGCCTGTGCTACTAGGGCTGTATTTGAGGCTGCGTTATTTTCCAATAACCTCGCCTGCTTGAGAATATCTGCTCTTTGGTTTGCTATCTGAGTAGCTTGCATTTGAGCATCCATGAATCCACTAAGGTCTTTTCCCGGATTTTGATTGTTATTGGCCACAGCTTCTTATTTATAATTATCCGAAGAGTCTTCTAAGTGACTTTTCGTTCATTTTTTCATTCCCTTTTTCCAAAGTGATTGTTGTGAGCTTTCTCTGGGATTTCATAGGACTTCCACCCTTTTCTTTTGAATCTCCTCCGGAAAGTAAAGCAGATAAACCACCTCCCAATCCTCCTTGTATTTCTGGATCTATTCCTCCACACTCTTCCTTAAATTCATCATAAACTTTCTTAAGCTCTAAGACAAACTTAAATGGATATGCCTCTATATTATCTATTTTGGCTAACTTGTTTAAATAGAATTTTATCTGAGCTAATTGGTGAGTTGTTAATGATGTCTCGAAAAAAGTCGACAATGAGATTTGCTATGCTCACTGTCACTCTACCTCCTTCCTTCTCGGCTTTACTAGGACATTCAGTATTTGAGCAGAAGAGACTAATTGGCTCTACTCTATCATAATATAAATCACGGAGAGCTAACAGAGCTGTAATATCATCATGAGTTGCTCCAATAACATTATTTTCTATTTGATTTGGATTATCTTCAAACTCAGAAAACAGTGCTATTGTTTTAATCATGCTCAAGTCTGAAATCTTCTTGTATCTCAAATAAAGCTCAAATACTTTCAGAAAATCTCTAACTGTTGGAACTGATATATTAAAGGTATCGCCACCTAAGTTTACCACGGCCCCACTCATTATGGAACTATCAGCCTGAATAAAGTGAATATCATTTTCAAGACTAATTACTTTCTTGATATTTTGACCACAGTGAGGGCACTTAATAGAGATATTATAGGTTAAATCACTAGAAACAGAACATAGTTTCTTATAAAAGATAAGAAAATCCACATCCATTACATAGCAATTCTCTATATTTCTATCTTCCTCCATTAGAAGACGAATATCATACAGATACTTCTCCAAGGGGTCTGTTGGTACGTTTTCTATATAATGAACCATCTGCATGAAGTTCATTGGAGTAACGCTAACAGAAGGAAAGACATACCCATATCCCCCACTTGGAAGTTGAGATGTTAAAATGTTCATTTTTAATCTGTTTTAGTTATTTAGATAAAATAGCCCTAACTCCGGCCGATTAAGGCTAGAATTAGGGCCTAAGAGCTTAATCTTCTATTGACTTCTCTTGTTCGCTTTTCTTCTTTTTATTACTCAGGTCTCGTTTTATGTTTCCAGCAGTCTTTCCTAAGTAGTAGGCTCCTGCATTAGCCACTATTGGTATGGTACCAGAAAGCGCATAAGTTCCTATTGCTGGAATAAGAGTATTAGAGGCATGTTTTCTGATAGCCTTTCCGCTGGCGCCGGCCTTCTTTAATAGACGGACTGCATTAATATTTGCAGTTCCCTCTGTTACTAAATCACCAACAAGCTTAGCAGAAGACATTCCAAAAGAGACATTTCTTAGCCTCTTGGCTTTCTTCTTTTCTTCTTCAGAGTCTGCTTTTCCGACCTTGTATCCAGCAGATAGCCCTACAAGGGGAGAAACAATAGAGGAAACTCGAGAGGTTATTTTTAGTGATGGATTATGAGTTAGTCTATGTAAATGGTTTTTACTGGAGAGTGCTTCTACGTGCCCTAGTTCGTGAGCAAGTGCTGGATACTGCTTCGGATTTTCGATGTTTATCCGATACCCTCTTTTATCTTTTTCCCTCCTCAATACATTTCGGAGGGCCTTGGGAAACTTCCTCAGGTTTTCATCCTTATCTAGATTTTTGACAATGTTATTAAGCTCATAATAAGACCGGTGACCAGCAGACGTAGAAAGCTTGGGATCTTTTGTTATTTTAATTCCCTCTTTTTCAGCCTTCGACTTAAGACTTTCTATGGCAGTCATTAGGGGTGCATTCTTAAGATCCCGACTAATACCCTCAGAAGCTTGATCAACGACTTTGTCCTGTATTTTAGGAATAGTTTTTAAAGATAAAAGCCCCAAACCACCAGCAGTAGCTAGATTTTCTGCACTATCTCTTACTGTATTGTTTTTTTTTTGTAAAAACCTTACTTCGTAATACTATCATTTTCTATATCTTTGATTTTCTTTCCTACATATTTTCCTATGGCATGACCTACTAAAGCATTTCCTGCTACAACACCAGCAGAAGTTAAATAAGTGCTTAGGCCAGCTTTAGCAACTCTGCCGACCTTTGATTTAATATCTTTTCCAGCACCTACTTCTTTAAGAATCTTATTAGCCGTTTTGTTTGCAGAGATTTCTTTAGCTATTCTAAGAGTGCTTGGGGTTAATATAGCTCCATAAGCAGCTCTTCTTCCCCACTTAGAGGACTTGCCTTCATCTCCTTCATATCCTTCCTTAAACCCAAGAGATAGACCAACTACCGGGGCTAATTTCTCTGAGAGGTTTTGGGCACTCTTTGAAGAGATTGTCTTAGCAATTTCATTAGTATGAAGGAAATTTCCTAACTTACTAGATCCCCGACCTCTCTTACTGTAGGCATGACCAAGTTCGTGAGGAAGGGTGATAGCAGTACGAGGAACAACCACAAGACTATCTCCACGACTAGTTCCAAGGGAGTTTCCGGACTTTAGCACTTTTATTCCATTAGATTCTGCCTTCTCTTGGATTTTGTTCAGCACCTTAGTCCCAGCCTTATCAATAGATCCCTTTTCTTTGAAGAGGGGAGCTACTCCTTTAACCATTTTGTTACTGAGAGGTTTTCCACTTGAGAGAATAACCCCTGTTGAAGCTAATCCAGCTGTCTTTAGATTCTCTTTTTTACTATCAACCTTCCTCTTGAACTTTTCCATAATTATTATCTCAAATTCAACGGTTCGCGAGACACGTGTTCAAATGACATCGTGAGCTGTACATCTGCACGATCACCACCATCCTCTGCTACACCATTCTCATCAAAAGCACCATCACTAATGCAACAATTCCAGAAAGAAAGTTCTCTAACCGGCAGTCGTGGTGTATTTAAGAGATATAGTTTACAGTCTGCAAAGTGGTCTTGTTTACGAGTACTAAATTTAGTATCTCGATCAGCAATCATTTGTTTCCAGTTATCAACAAAGTATGTAATGGCCTGGTCTTCTTTGTCGATAAAAGATAAAGTCAGCATACCTGACGTGTTTTGTCCTGTTTTTTGGTGAATGGCAAAGTTTCCTCTAACTCGCTTTTCAAATCCATTAACAGAAGTATCCAAACCAACACTAATATTGACTAATCGTTTTTGGAATATGGCTTCTCCAGGCCAAAAGACAATCTTCGGGGGATTAATAAAGGTGAACTCCCAAAGGTCACTTCTAAGAAATTCCTTGTTGTCCTCCTTATGTTGAAAATAGTCTACGTGCTTCATAAATCCCCCGGCGGCACGTACAAGGCTTGCTACTGATGGCATTTTTCTACCTATTATTGTTTATTATGGTTTAGAACTATATCCAAAAATACATCTTTATTTATGAAATCACTGAGACGAGTCTGTAGAGTTATTCCTATCTTTCCTGACGTATAGTTAACAAAAAACTTGCTTATAGAAATACTATTTATCATAGTAAAACTATTCTGTATTCTTAGCAGGATTTCTGATAGAGTTTCTCTAATCTCTCTGGTAATATCTTTAGATAATAAGTCCCATTTATGTTTTTCTAACTCTCGTCTAACTTTTTCAATAACAAACCTTAACCAAATTGTGGTATTAGGAGATTCTCCGTTTTGAAGTTCCTTGAAATAATAGGAGTGTCCGTTTAGTGACAAGTAGTTAGATTTATTTTTCTTAAACTTAACAAAATCTGAATGCTCTGAATAAGCATCATATAAAAAGGCCCTATCACACACTATATTTTTTGTATTAGCATAGTAGTTCTTGTTTAGTGCTCCCTTTAGAAATATGAAGTAGCTGGGGCATTCTTCTCTATTATACGATATTTTATCATAGAAATAGATGAGATAATTGTCCTTATCTGTTTTTAGATTTTGCTCTAAGTTAGTTTCATTATTTTGAATCAAGGCCTGGCATCCGGACTCTTTTAGGAGACTCAATAGAGTTTTATAATCATACCCTATAAGTTCTGGCTCTGGGATTAAGATAAAGTCAGATTTTACTTCTATCTCTTCCCCTATTAACTCCTTTAGTGAGTTAAAATAGGAATCTTTTGTACAGATAAATGGTTCTACTTTCTCCATTCTCCAAGATCCTTCTGAGATAGCTTCAGGATCCATTACTCTACAATATACTATCTTAGAGTTCTTTGAAATATGACCTTCTAATCTATTGTTTCCAAAATATCCCTCAAAAGTCTCTTTTATTCCAAGCTTTGAGATAATAACTCGATATTTTTTATCTCCGGTATTTTCTATTTGAATGTCTATCTCTGAGTTGTCAGAATTTCCAACTGTCTTTGAAAAAAAGGAGATTTTGGCTTTATTTTCAAACTTAACTTGAAAAATATCATGACAAAGCCTTAGGTCTGAAACTATACTAAGCCCTCTCATTTCATAGAAGTCCTCGACTGCTGCTATAGTTTTTCTAAAAACCTTATATCTAAAATCAGATTCTTTATAAACTAAGTATTCTCCAGTATTCTTGATTTCTTCTATAGCACTTGAGATTTTATCTTCCCAGCTTAATCCAACAGCCTTGAACTTTCTTTTATAATATCTTGGATGAACTTTTTTATTTCCTGTGGGCTCTTCTCCGAAATGTATAAGAACACGAGAGTCTTGGTATGGCAAAAGAAAATACCCATCGACTTGAGTTACAGGGAAGTTCATATCAAAGCAGAAAGTGTTTCTTCCACTATCTACTTTCTTAATATCCTCTTCTGTAACAGAAATCTCTGAGTAATCAACTAATTCAACAACCTCTCTTTCATATCTAGGGTAAAAGTAATTTCCACTATCTAAAATTGATAGAGTTGGTCTCTTGCTTAGATATTCTTTAGATACCTGTCCCATATTTTGGGGTAATAGTGAAGTTCTCACATACCCACCCTCAAACCAGACGTATTTTCCAAAAGATACTCCAGTGCTAGAGACGATTTCTCCATCTTCTTCTTTAACTTTGTATATCTTTCCACTCTCTCCGACATTAGGGAGATTATGAACTGAGAAATACTCAGTTGGATCTATCGGCCAGTTATAGTAATCTACATAGTTAGGGTCTTTCGTATTAAAATCACTTGAGTAGGGGGATACAAGAAATAAAGTTACTCCCATCTCAAGTAGCTCTACTAAAGACTTCTTGTCCTCAAACTCTTCACCAAACCACAAAGTAAGCTCCTTCTCATCCCTTACTAAAACCGGATATTCAAACCCCATACCAGACTTAACAACCTGAGAGACAATAATAAAATCATCGACTTTTGGTGTTTTATGTCTGGTTTTTGTACTGAAAATTTTAATATATGGCATGAGATTACGGTTTTATTAACTTCATTCCAAGACTAATTCCTGTGTTTATAACAATTCCTGGGGAGAAGTCATTCTTTTTCTTTGCAATTCCGCCTTTGTCCAAGAAAGTGGTTCCTTCCTCTATTACGTTAGTCATCGGGTTTTCCCCAACAACGCTAAAAACGAGATTCAAGTCAGAAGCTCCGGAATCAATATCTCCTACATAATCTACAGAAAACTCCTTCAACAACAAAAGCAAATCAAACTTACGAATTGTACTATATTGGGGAGTCATAACATAAATCCTACAGCGGAATGTTAGATTCTTATACATAGCACAACAATTGTAGGTCTTATCTACAGCTGTTAGTCTACCTGCACCTTGAATATAATAATCTGGGTCATGGGCTGTTGAGGAGTAGACAGAAACATCATAACACTTCTCAAAATAGCTTTTCCAGGATTTATATTGGTCGTCTACTATAGAAAGCCTTATTTCGTTTGTAAAATAGGAGTTTACCGGAAAATAAACCTCACCGGAATACAACGGAAGCTCTTTACTTTCCATCCTACTTCTCTGAAGGTCAAAGGAATTAAATGGAATCCACTTACTGTATCTGGTTATTACACCATGTTGTTTGAGATTTCTAGTATTTATCTCATGAAATGCTGGTAAGAAAGAAATATATCCATTTTCCGGGCCTAGATATGGCTCTAGAATTACCTCCCAAACGTTGTTAGAATCAAGAGTTTGTGCTTTATATCTTCCTTCGCTGGTTGTAGTAACTTTCCCTGCTGTTGTTATATAGGGGCTTTCTTTAAGCGCCTTTAAGAGGCCATCTAGAGAATCAACATCTCCACCGGATTTTAGACAAAGCTCTTCCAGTGTTGTTTTAATACCGGAACCAACCAAATAGTTCTTAGCAAAACTTATTCTATTTGAGCGACCGACCCCAAAGCCACTGAGGACATTTCCAACAATAGAAGGTAGAATATCATCTTTTAGAATATTAACAAGATTCTTTCCAAAAGAGTTTGTACTCTGCTGTTCCTCTAAGGCTGTTTCGCTTGGTCTGGAACCAACACCATCCCACCCCTTTATGGGCTCTCCATGTCTTGGTGGGCTATTTCTTGGAGACTCCTCAGAACCTAATAGGTCAGATACTATATTTCCAGCATTTCCTATTATATTTTGAATAGCTCCTTTTACAGAGCCTCCAGGACCGCCGCTTAGTGCTCCCTCTATGCCATATTGAAGTATTCCTTTGTTTCCAGGTAAAATCCAAGGAGCAGATCCGGACTCTTGAAGTGCCAAACTTCTGGTTAAATATAGTGCTACAAAAGTTTCAAAAAGAAGTCTGGATCTTGCACTGGCATTTATAGAACCTAAGCCCGTAATGCTGGAGATAGAACTAAGAGACTTTTCTGCAAGGGCTCTAATATTATCTAAACCAAACATATTAACATGTTCCGGCATGTTGACAATATCGTTCCCCAATCTCAAGGTTTCTATAAGCTTGTTTTCAAACTCTTCGGCACGCTCATTAGTAATCTCAGGATAGCTATCATCCCCTCCTGATAAATACGCACTGAGTAGGCTCTGAATTTTTTGATTCCACCCGGAAGATTCTTCACCAGCACTCAACCCTGATTCATCTAAAAGCTCAATGGTTTGGTTATATAGCGCCTGATTTAGTTGTCCTAAGTTGAGATTTTTAGGAAGTGGTATTATTCCTAGAGAGGGTTCTTCTTGTGTACTAAGATTGGGTGGAAGTATTCTTACAGTTTGATCTGCTTCATTTGCATTACCTCCCTGATTTTCCGGAATACCAATAACAGTATCATATAGATCTCCCTCTGCCTGCCCTAAATCAACCTCAGACAGATCTTCTGGAAGGGGCTCTACTCCAAGAGTTGGTGCTTGTGTTTGGTACTCTTGATTTGGAATAGGATATACTAAATTACTTAGGGCAGGTACGATTGAGGAATTTGAGATAGGAACTATATCTTGAGGTAAATGAGAAATCCCCTTTCCTATACTAAGTTCCTCTATTGTTTTACTAAGCTCTTTAAGACCCTCCTCTACACTAAGGCCTTCTACTCCAATTACTGGTAGGACTTCAACGCTTTCTCCAACCAATGGTTGAGTTTCCCCCGCTGGAAGTTTATCTCTTTTTTCTCCCTCTAAGAATTCAATCTCTTGAGAAAGTTTGTCCAGTTCTCCCCCACTACCTTTTGATAATAGTTCTAAGGATTGAGAAAAACTAATTTCTTTTTTATTATCTAGTAAAGGGACTGTAGACGAAGTAGTTGGTGTAACCTCCTTACCTTTAGTCAGTTTTTCTATATTATTGGGAAGGTCGTTGAAAAAATTTCCTTTATTAAGCTTGGAAATATCATTAGGTAATTTAGTAATACCACCCCCTTTCTTATCAAGAGGCTCTACATAACCAGGAGTAGCTTGATTTTTATAGTTTTTTTGAGAGAGGGGCTCTACTGCCCTATCTAGCTTGATTAATCCGCTATTAATATTGAGAGGCTCTCTTGTTTTATTCAGGCCATAGACTTTGTTCCCATTTATTCTTTCTACACTCTTGTCTAAAAAATCCGGTTCTTTATTTCCCTCTAAAGTGGAGGGGTCTTTAGGAAACCCATTTTCCTTAAACTCCTCTAAATTTTCCTCGCTTTTCTTCTTTAGATACTTCCCAAGTACGGATAATTCTTCTCTGGTTGTATATTTCTCACACCCTTCGTTGTCTATAGATTCCTCACCTAGAAAGTCATATAATTCATTCAAATCCATATGATTATACTGTTTAGGGTATGAATTAAGTATCCAGAGTTTCGATTATGCTAGATAAGGTATACATAAACAAGATCTCTGCTGCCTCAGAGAAAGCTGACTTTTGGATTATCTTAAATCTAAATGTTCTGCCGTTTCTTGTATACTGCAGCTCATCTCCCACCTCTAGATTTGGGTTTTCAGAAGGAACCTCTATAATATCTCTATTTCGGTTCCAAACATCCCTCATATCATTCAAACTTACAGCAAGCCTGACAGTAAATTGCTCATAGTCATTTTCAAGAGTACTATCAGAAGAGTAAGAGCCCCCAAAGACATTCTTCCACTTAGAATTATCTTTTGGCCTTAGAACTACAAAGTCTGTTCCATAAAGCTTTAAGTTTACCTTAAAAGCTTTCATTCCAATTTCATATAGCTTATTGGCCCTTTCTAACATTTTGGAGGCCATACCTTCTGATGACATATGTTATCTATCTAGAATCATGATAAATTCTTCATGATTAATCAATTTATCTAATAATTTCTTAAACTGATTAATCGTAAATGACCTGGAAACAGTCATAACTAAAACATCCCTTTCTAAGTGAACTTCCGTCTTACTAAAAGGAAGAACATCTCTTACAAACTCATCTATCTTAAAGCGAGAGAAAGAGAGCTCCTCTGGGATATAAATAACCGTATCATCCAGGCTAGCTGTTATTGAAACACAGTCTCGTGGAATTACCTCATCAACATCAAAGTTTTCTACTTTTTTGTTATCTAAGTAATTTACAACCTCTTTCAACACAGCATTCTGTTTTTTATTCCTGGTAATTATCATTTGTCTATGATATTAGGAACTAACTTGAGATTCACAAAGTCTTTGAGGATATTCTCAAAATAAGACTTATTATTTACAGAGTGGCTATAGAAAACTACTCCACCTAAGTCTTTTCGAATCAAATCCCCTTTGTGTTTCTCATACCATTCAGAGTCTATCTGTTTTGAAATCTTTCCCTTTGTAGCAGTAACCATGAATACGCCCTGAACAAGAGACATATTCAGCTTAGACTTAGTATCACCCACTGAGTAGTGATAGCCTTCTACAAAGCGTTTCAAGGCTTCTCCGAGATATTGATTTCCAAGATTTCCCTTAGCTTGTTTAATAGGAAGCTTTGACTTCTCTTTATCAGACAAAGTGTCCAAAACAGAGGCTATGGAGCCTAAGACCATATATCCCGCTGTCTTCTTAGCTCCAAACTCAGTACCAAAGGGAACTGGTACGAAGTTAAGAAGTGATGATGTTGCCTTGCCGAATAAATTAAAGAGGTCCGTTTGGTTTATCTTCTTAATACTAGAGAACTGTTTGGTTTCGGGACCTTCTTCAAAAGAATCTACATCTCCAACCTCATCTGATTTCTCTTTTACTCGAAAATCAATAACAGCTTTAGAGTTTAGGAGATTTATCTTGAATCCAAGGGTATTACTAACTTCCATGAGGAAATTAGAGATTACTTGGTAGTTTGTAAATACTACATCAATGGAGTAAGAGTTGAGCTTTCTGTTGATTAGCGTGCTCCTATAATCCATTCCAGTATACTTCTTACAATAGTAGTCCAAGATGTCTGATAGCTTTTCCAGAGTTTTATCATCCATATCAAAGGTATACATGACAAATCTTCCATCAGCTATAGCTACGCTTAGTTTATAAGAGAGCACATCTCGGTCATTGAAGCCGAATTTCTCATCCAAGGTTGCTCGTCTATCTAAGCTATCTCCCACCGTAATACCAGCAGCTCTCCAAATACCAAACTCCCGACGAATTACCTTATCCACGTCTTGGAACTTAACTTCCTTCATCGGGTTATGTAGGTGATTCAAGAATAACTTAGCTCCTACACCAGCAAGACCACCCCATTTAGCACCAGTCCAGGCTCCACCTAGGGCTGTCTTATTTTCCATAAAATGACCCACTACTGCACCTAATCCAGCACCACCTAAGGCTGATTTACCGACAACCTCTACAGCTCCGGGAACTTGGTCCATGTCTTTTGGTCCTGTATATTTTCCTTCTCTAATTGAGAAGTCTTTTCTTACAAATTTTGGCATGATTAAAAACCTTTCAACGAAGTTATTGCCGTATTTATTCCGGATTCTATGTATTTGGCTGTCTTTGAGTTAGCAAATTCATTAGAAACCTTTTTCATTTTATCCCCCACTCCGAGCTTTCTCCAAAGAGGCTCTTCAAGCTTTGCAGCCTTAGATGTTAATAAAGAACTCCCAGGAATGGGAACTATCTGAAGAGTTGTTGCTGAAATTGGAGCTTTAATTGAAGGAGTAATAACTGTCTTATTTATGTATCTTCCTGGGTTGTATGCTACTACGTCTAACCCATTTTTGGCACTTTGAGCTCCTTTGACAGCCTTTCCTAATCCAGCCAATATTCTCGTCTTAGCTGAATAATTCTTTCTTTTTAGAATAATCATAATAAATTAGATTAAGGTCTGTCCATCCCAGCCGGATTGAATGAGAGTTTGATCACACCTAGACCTAAGCTCCATATAAGCATTATCTACGTTTGCCATAACATCAATTCCAGCAGAAGGTAGCATAATAGAGGACTTTAGTTGTCTTATATAATCCAGTAAGTGGCAAAGACACAGGTCAATGAAATAAGTGGCTAATGGTCCCTCTTCTGCATTCATCCAATAAACTGCACTTTTCGTTGAATCCGGATTGAACGACCTATCGCTTCTAAAATCTGGTACGATAGGCCTACTACAAATCCCCCTAAGTAGCAAATATTCAAAGGAAAATGGGAGATTTTGTATGAAAATATGAGGTCTTTTGTAATCTGTTACATAATCAAAGCCTCCATAGGCAGAGGGCCATCCCCAACCAGCGTAGAATGTACTCCACTTAGGGGTAGAGTTTGGAACTAGAATGATATCACCTTCTGCTATCTTGCAATCCAGATATAAGTCAAAGTTGCTAATAATTTCTGCATATCCAGGTATTCCTCCATTATAGCAGAGTTGATTCTTAGTAAGCCTCATATCTAAGACAAGGGGGTGATATAACTCAAACTCCCTCAATGCCCTCTTAACAATTTCTAAGAAGATTTCATCAGCACTGAAGTTATCATTCATTCCAAGAAGGTCATCAAGAGAGGGAAGGGCTATTAGCGCAGACCTTATGTAGGTTTTCTTCTTCAGGTCTATTAAAGATACTTTATCCATTAGTTTCTTCTTAGTTTAAAAGGAATCCTGGACTACCTTCACAGGCAATCCAGGAACAAACTAAAACAAATTAAATTATGAAAACAAATTAAAGCTGATCTTCTGAAATATCCATACCTACGTCAAATATATCATGATAAACTTCGATATATTTCAGAGATCTTGAGTATCTTACGCGAACAGATACAACCATTTTGTTTTGTGCCTGAATCTCTTTTGGGTTGTTCTCCTCATTAATTTGAATTACATAGTCATCCACACCAAATCTCATGGGAACAACAGTAGATTTAAACCAGTAATCAATAACACTAGTAGCTGTCTGCCACAAGAAGTTATTAATCTTCCATCCAATAAACTGGCGAAGGAGAACAGGCATAACCTTACTTATTCTAATAGCCAAACGAGAATTTCCATCATCTGAAAGTACATCATTAATGGACTGCTTGGTGAAATTATCATTCATATTCCAAGCATTCGTTTGATTATTCCACAAAACCGTATTTATCTTTCTCGATAGGAGAAGCTGACGGGTTTTCTTATTGAACTCACATAGCGGCTTCTGGTATTGAACAACACCATAGGACTGCCCAAAGACTCCGGCAAACTCTGCAGTATCTCTCTGGTTTCTTGCAACAGCCTCCCAGTATAGAACAGAGGGGGATGCATAGAATTTAAATCCCAGCGTACCAGAATCTACGTCCCATGGAGCAGAAAGATAGAGCTTAGGAGACTCTTTGGAAATCTTAGAAGCCTGATTGGCTATACTAATGTAGTTTGTGCTAATCCCAGTTGAAATCGGATAGAAGTAGTTCTGAGTAATGGCCATATTAGCCATATAGTTTTGGAACATCAAATCCGTATTTCCCAAGTCACAAAGACCTTCTGTAATATAAACCTCATCTCTGGCAATAGTATCTAAAGCTCTGTTGAAGTCATCTGTGTTTACTGAAAGAATCTTATACTTAGTGGGATCTATAGTTAGATTAGCAAACACCTGCTCTGATGTTCCTGATGCAACATATTTGTAGTATTCGTAGGGGGCCGCTGTTCCAACTTTGGCTATCTGTCCGATGGTCATAGTTGTACACTCATTCATTTCCTGAATTGTGTTAAACGTATGACTTTCATTGCCGGTTCCTTCAGACTCATCTATCTTTACCCAAGAAGAGTTATCTGCCTCATATCCATAATAATTCAAGCCTATTTCAAGAAAATCATCCGGAAGAGATACTCCAATCATATTAAGACTGTCGTTCAGCTCATTTAGGGTTATGTCCCCTCGTCCGGTAATATTTCCCAAGTTAAAGAACAAAGCCTTATCACTCAACGATGGATCAAATACACAAACTTCGTAGAAATCTCGGGCAAGTACTGCATCGGATGGCTTAGTGGTTCCGTTCTTAGTAAAGGTCTTCAGAACCCCCTTAAGAACAGACCACGGAGAAGGTCCATTTTCTGTTACATTAGGCTGGTCTTGTATTTCCTTAGGAACAACTGCATCGTGATTAAAGCGACGAATACGAATCTTCAAATTAGAAGCAGAGTTATATACATTAGTAGCATATACGCTAGTAGGAGTGAACCCGGAATATCCCGGTGAATTCAAGTCTATTAGTTTTTGATTCGGATTTGTTTTATCCCAATCAGGCTCACAAGTAATTAAAAACTGCTTTCCGGTAGGACAATCATCAGAAGAAACATTCAGAATATTGGTTCCTATATAAACTTCTTTAAAGATTACGGACTTAATATCTTCCGAGTTGGCTGTTACCTCTTGTTCTCCCTTTTCATCACTATAGAATTTATAGTAAGGGGAGAAGAACTTGTTCGTCTCATTAAGCTGATTTACTAACTCAGGGAGATTTCTAACAAAGTAGTCGTATTTGGGTCCTTGGTCTGAGGTACGATTACCAACAATTCCAACACCACTAATGTTTATAGACCACCCATCAAAATCATGATCTGCGGAATCACCCTCTTGGTCTACTACAATCTTAAAATCAGGGACTTTCTTAAGAAGCTCTCCGTCTTTCAGAATGTAAGTATCAAGATTTCCAGGTGTTAAGGGCTTAGCGAAAAAGGAGTTAGCAGCTTTTGTAGCTCGACATACAAGAAGTGTATTGCTTCCGGCCAATCTGTATGCATTTGCAAACATAGTGGAGGCTGTGGTCTTGATGTCACCTTCATATAGTTTATCTAAGCTCTTTATATATTCTTCCGTAATAGGTCCAGAGGCATATGTCTTTGCAAACTCTCTCTGACCTCCAGAAACAAGCGTGGGAGTAGAAGGACCTGCATCTGTCGCAAGAACTATCCCAACAATTAATCCTTCACCAGAGGATGGATTTAGCGCATTTCTATGAACCCTATCTATTACTTTAATATAAGGTTCATTAAATTCTTTCCAAGTTGCCATTATTATTTCTTTATGTTATTAACCAGCCTCTACAAAATAAACAGGGTATCCCTCTGCTATAAATAGTTTAGCGATGTTGGCTATTAAATTAGCATCCTTGGCTCCTTTTGAAACCGTGGAAATTACTAAGTCGTTAAATCTATCTGTTTCAGTCTTTCTGATTTCAGTAAGATTTGACCTTTTGATTACAACAGAGCTAGCTTTATTGGCTATTTCTTTTAGTTTCTTATCAGAAACACAATTAATTACTAACTTTAAGTCTCCGGAAACCTTCGTAATAACAATACAAACCCTAATCTTCAAAAGACTGGCCAGTTTTGGGTCATCTGTAAACTCTACGTCTCTCTTAAAACCTGCATTAGAAAGCATGTTAAGAATGTTCTTTAGTAAATCATTCTTTCCAACACCTCCCTTTCTCAGGAATTTCTCTCCCTCAGTAACTATTCCGGCAAGTGCTCCTAATGCAGCTCCAATAACAGTACCCGCTCCCAAAGCCACCAAACCTTGAGTAGATTTATTCTTAAAGAACTTATTCTTAGCAAGGCCAGTTGCTGGTATAATAGAGGCTGATAAAGTCCCTACAGCAGCGCCAATACCCGCTCCTTGAATAGTCTTAGAGAGAATTTGCTTGTTGAATTCTTTTTGTCTGAACTTTATCATTTTATATTCTGTGGAACTTTTGTTATGAGGTTGAGTGGCTTTGACTTATTAGCCAAAGAGGCAAATAGTTCAGGCTCAGCTCCATCAACCATCTTCATTTCAACTACCCAAACATTTCCTTCTATCTCTCTAGATGTATAATCTGCATTCTTATATCCTCTACAGTAGTCATCCAGAACTTCAGAAAGCTCGTCTAGTTCTTTATTAGTAGGCTTATTAATGATAAATGTTGCTACCCCACCCTTTTGCAGAGCAGTAACGAGATAATCCTTGTGACTCTTATCAAGAACGATGTACCTTGTGTCATTGTCTATGTAATATGACATGTACTTTATAAGGTCCTCGTTTGAAATAGATTTTGAAGAATCTCTTTTGAAGACCGATCTCCCTATTGAATCAATAAAAATCCCGATAGTAGCACCGAGAGTTGAACCTAAGATAGCCCCTCTCTTAGCAGCATTGATTGCTCCCTGTCCGCCATTAGTTACATAACCAATTCCAGAACCAAGGAGAGCCCCTAATGCACCATGGACAGCAGTACTTCCAGCGACATTCTTGGCAGACTTTCTAAAGGTTGGAGCATCTTTCTTACCCTTATACCCACCATCCTTTATAGAGAATGATTTTCTCTTATTAGACTTCTCTTTTCTCTTCATAACAGGTTTAATCTTCTGGAGCAGTCCATTACTTCCTTTATCAATCTTAAGTGAATCTGCATTAGAAAGTGCTGCATTAAATCCAGTTAGTTCTTTGGTAAGTCTATTCATGGCTGAGACTTGCATCTCGGTTTGTCTTTTAGCTTCCTTAGATCTATTTTGATTTGTAGCTAAGTTTGCAGTAGATACGGCAAGTGTTCCAGCAGAAAAAGGGACAGCGGGATACTTCTTAACGAAGTTTATAGTATTTTTTAAGACTTTACTTTCTGCTGCCATAAATTAGTAGGTATATCCCTCTCTCGAGGTCATGTTTTGTTTCCAATCAGCCTTCTCCCGCCTCTTGGCATGCTTTTGTGCGTAATCCAGACGATTATTATAAAACTCGTTGGATTCTTTTTCATTCTTATTCTTCTTTGAAGCAGCTATTGCAGCTAAACCAGCACCCACGGTAGTAGCAGCAAGAGGACCCGGTGCTAGTCTAGCCATTTTGGACATAGGTCTTAGCATTTTTGCACCATACCCAACAGCAGCCCCTAATACAGCACCCTTTGCACCAGCCTTATATACGTTGGCATTGCTTGGGTCCTTCTTCTTTTCCAAAGCTAGAATATCAGAGTCTCTCATTCGTTTGAGAGCATCTGTTTCATCATATTGAGAATAAGACTTTCTCCTAAGTACAATCATGATAAATATGTGTTTTACTGGTTTCCAGCCTCAGTCTTCTTATTTTGTCCTTCTTCAAATCGGAATGCTCCCTTGTCAACTGCTTTAATGGCTTTCTTAGATGCCTTAGAACCAACATCAAACAGACCCCAAGAAGCAGCTCCAATAGGAATAGCTCCGAAAGCCAAACCAGTTTTAGGATTTTCCTTCAAAAACGTTCCTAATCTCTCAGTCAATGGATTATTATTAATTTTTCCCGCTGTCTGAAGCCTAGTAGCTGTGTTTTCAAGGCCTTTTCGACCACCCATTTGGAGGAACTTTGAAACACCGCCTAGAGTAGATTTACCTGGATGTTTGGCAAAAGTTCCCAATCCGGTCTTAGCTTTTCCCAACATAGAAAGAGCATTAACACCGGCTTTATATCCCAAACCAACCCCAGAATAGGTCTTTTGCTCATTTGTTGGCATTTGTCCTGGGATAGTAGCATTCATTTGTTCTTTCAATGCCTTCTTTTGTCCTAAGTAACTCATACCAACGGGAATAGCTCCCAATGTCCCAAAAGCAATAGAGCCGGCGGGGTTTTTCTTTATTACCTTCAAGGAATTTTTTCCAAGTAGCTTTAGGTCTTTAACCACAGCTGGAGATAGTGCATATGCTTTTTGTTTTGGAATCAATTGCCCGTCTTTGGTGATTTCCATTCCACTTTTCTTGGCATCAGCGCGAATTGCTCTATCTGCCATATAAGACCCGACCGGAATAGCAGCCCCAATAGCTAAAGAACTCGCAGCAACTTTTGGGTTTTTAGCAAACAAATGCCCCAAAGAGCCAGCTGTTCCTTTTATATTTTGCCATGTTAGTAGCTTAGATGCAGCGGCCGGAGCAGAGAAGGCATTTTCTCTATAAGCCTGAGCAGCTATGGGAGCAACACTGGGATCTTTCTCAGCTGCTTTAGCTATTCTATTCATGGTCTTGTTTAGCTGTTCCTGCTTTTCTTCTAACATCGCTGTTTGTTCTTTCATTGCCTTCTCTTGGTCGGCGCCTTGTTTAACCCCCCAGATCATAGAGCCTGCTGTAAGGGCTCCTAATATGGCAAAGTTCTTCTGTTCGTTTATTGAACAAAATGATTTTCTAAATAAAGTAACCATATATCAGACCTCCTCTATTAATAGGTCTGGAGCTCTCTTCCTCCGGCTTTAAGTCCTTTACCAGCAGCCGGAATGGCCTTAGAGCCAAGAATACCGCCAGCCAGCTTCCCTAAGAACCCTATACCAGGTACTACAGAGTCTGCCAGCATATATCCGGCGACAGCCCCACCAACCTGACCAAGTCCAGAATCAGCAACCTTACCAACACCTTCCATTGTAGCTCCCACAGTATTTCCTGCAGTTGAGCCTACAGCACCGAGAAAACTAAAGTTCTTTACCTTACTTTTCCTATAAACTCTAATCGTTGCCATCTTTTTCTCTCAGTATTTCTTTTTTCAAATCAAGACGAGATCCCATAGATCGAATTTCATCTCTCATTGTTTTTTGTTCCTTAGTAAGCTCTCGAGAAGTATTCCCCTTTCCAAGTCTTCCTAAGTCCATATCGTAATTTCTCCCCCTTGACATTCCTAATAAGCCTCCAGTTCTCAGGATTTTTTTGGAAGAGAAGGTTTTTCTAAGAATAATCATTTATTATTAGTTGTCTAAGAGGTATATTTTATATCCCAAACCAAACGGAAGAATATTTAAAGCATATATAGCATCTCGAATAGTAGCGAAGTCTAAGACAACGCTTCTTGATTTTTTATCGTACTTAACTGCCTCTCCAAGCAAGCTTCTTACTTCATAAGAAAGATCTACATTAGGAGAGAATGATGCCCTTGCAAAACCCCCACCGTCATTGTGTTGTTTATTTTTCTTATTGTCTGAGAATAAAGAAATCCTAGGAATATCGCTGAACTTCTTTCCTTTCTTCTTAGAGTGATGACGATTATTATTATCGGCTCTAAATTTCTTAGCCCTTGGTGCGTTAGTATTTCCCAATAGAGGCCCAGAGTTCTCATCTATAACGGTGGCATGTGGTTGCTGAAAACCACCCCCTCCTCCGAAATTGGGGTGCTTTACGTTATTATTAAATCTTAAATCTAGACGACCCAATAACTTTTTATCAAAATATCTCTCCGGGAGTCTTACTTCATCCGGCATTTTAGCCTTAGCTCCTACTTTGAGATACATTCTATACTTATCAGCTCCGAAAAACCGAGATGAGATTACGAACTTCTCAATAACAACACTATTTCCTCTTAATACAGCAGAAAGTGAGCTGGTATCTATGATATTAAACTTCTTATCATCAGCACCATTTCTCATTAGTTCCACATAAAGAGACCTCATAGCGTCGTACTCAGAGAAGGATTTTTCTTTAAACTTTATCATTTCTTTGTAACGATTGATAGAGTATATTTAATTGCTAGAATTTCAATAACATCCAGCATTTTTCCATATTGTTCAGACTCTGCTGTGATTTCTCTAGCTTCTTTATCTATTGAAGATATTCTCAACCTCAGTATATCTCTAAGAAGTTTTTGAGTATAGCTGTAAAACCCCTTATCCTTAACCGTTAGCTGATATATTCCTTTATCAGTCATAGTAAAGCTCATAAGTACCATAGATTTAGAGTTTACAGAGCTTTCTTTATCGGCCTGAGAAAGTTTAATCTCCTTGAAGGGAACCTCTACGCTGTTTAAGTAATCTATTGCGTTTTGTATTAGATTCTCTTCTTTATATTTTTTCTTGAAATTAACCATAAATACAATTCTAAATCTTATCAACAGCCTCTAATCTATATTCTATCTCCTTTAAGAAGTCGTATCTATCATCAATAACCTCTGAGAAGAATATCTCTGCTTGAAACTGGCAGCTTTGAGCAAAATTAGAATTACCATCCGGCATATATTGGTGATTCATGTCCTCAGTTATCTGTCCCCACTTAATACTGGCTGACCACCTATCTCCATACTTGTCTGATGTTTTAAATTCACAAAAGTTAGTAAGAAGATCTACGTTTAGATACTTTGTCTTAAAGTCGAAGTATCTAACCATATCAGGAGAAGATAGGGTGAAAGTAACTGGAAGTCTATATGATATAATCTTACTGTCCGGATGTATACTTCTTACGTGTGTAACTCTTACTGGTGTTTGATTAAATTGATAAGTAGCATAAGAAGTACTTGTTAGTGTTCTTTCCTTGTTTTGCCTTACTAACTCCACCCCATAATCCTTCAATATTCTCTCTATTTCTAAAATAAACTGATTTTGATAATCTATAGAGCGAATAACATAATCATCAAACCTTCTTCGTAAATAAAATGACCTGTATGACTTGGAGGTGAGTTCTAAAGGCTTATCTTTTATGATAATCTTCGGGAAGTTTCTGATCTCATAGTTTTTGGGAATTCTAGATACCGGCTTTAGGTAGACCAAATTTCCCGACATAAAAAGATACTGTAAAAACTCCGGATTCTTATAGTCTTCTTTAGAAACGACTATTGTAGTACCCAATTCGTCTTGCGCTACTCTTGATTCTGAATCCTCTACAATAATAATATTAATTATATGATTCTCTATGGGCAGCTTCTTTAATCTTAATCCATTTAGAGAAACTATTGTAGTGGGGATTTCTCTAACCTTGCCAGAAGGGGTCATAAGTTCAGTCCCTGAAGTAACAAGCTTAATTCCCGTAGCCTCTGAGACCTCTTTACTTGTAGACCCCTCTTGGTAGGTTATAGTTAAAAGGGATGATGAATTATCTTCCCTAACTGAGTTTACTAATCCTGGTAGTATTTGAAAAAACCTACAAAAGGTAGTAACATGTAAGCCGCGAAAGATAAATTCATTCATCTGAGTTAGTTTAGGTTATTTATCAAGTCGGTGGTCTATATTCTTTTTAACTCCACTAGCAGCACCCCAGGCACCCAGTCCACCACTAATACCAGCACCCCCGAGGGCTCCAACAGCTCCAGCTATGGCCCTGGCTTTCTTAGGACCTCGTTTCAGGTAGTAACCAATCCCACTGCCTACAAGGGCACCAGCGCCGGCTCCTATAGAGCCTTCAACCTTGTGAGCGGTCTTCTGGGCGGCATTTCTCACTTCAATCTCATTCCTTCCTTCACCAGCTGCTTTCTCAGCAGCACGCTTACCGGCCCTCATTCCAATAATTCCTGGAGTACCTCCTATAACGTTGGCTCTATACCAACCCTTATTAACGCTTTCTCCTAAATAAACCTTACTCTTTGGTTTATTATTCCCTACTTCAGCGTACTGTTTTGTTTTTTTTTTCCTTCTTCTTATTGACTGCAATAAGAGCTCCCGTAGCCAATCCAGCCGTACCAACTCCAGCTGCAATCGCCATCTTGGGGTTTTTCTTGGCCCAGCTTACAAGGCCTTTTGTTGACTTAGTGGGGGAATATGAAATAACCCGGATCGGTCTTTTACTTGCTATCTCTGCTGCTTCTTTGTTTGCCTTTTCTTGAAGAAGTCTAACATCTCTATTAATGCCTTTTTTATATACCTTAACAAGATCTAACTCGTTTTGCAGAGCCTCCTTCTTTATCTCAGAAATAGTCTTATTACGCTCTTGCCAGAATAGTGGGTTTTGTCCCTTTTTAGTCTTAATCTTATAATCTCTGGTAATAGTTTTCTGCCACCCATCACTTTGATTATTTTTTAGTGTCTTAAGGCCGTTTTTCCCATTGAGCCGAACATTGGGGTCTCTAAAACCAACCTCTACCTTCCCTCCCCTGCCAGATAAACTTACTTCTCCTGTTATAGTTTCTGGATTATTAATTCGATCCCTGCTATCTAATAGTCTCTTAGCAAGTAGATCTCTATCAGCTTTTAGCAAACTGCGATGGAATTCATCTAATCCAGCATAATCCACTCGAGCAAACACTTTTCTCTTTATAATCATAGCGTGGGATTAATTTATGTTATTTGTCTTTTTTTTACTAACAGCACTAACCAAGGCGGCTGTTCCAATACCAGCAGCAGCGGCACCTAAATAGGGGGAAACTTTAGCTATCTTTCCAGCATGAGCCTGACGTTTAGATACTTTTCCAGCTAATTCAGCTACTTTCTCTTCGGTCATGCCATTCTTACGTGCCAGCTTTGCTACTTTAGCAAATTTTCCAATTGAGCTAGGCTTATTTGCATTTCCTGACTTTACATATTCAACAAGAGCTTTCTTTGTATTAGCATCCATTCCCTTAGCGAGCCCACGACCTACATATTTGTCGGCCAGTCGTTCACCTGCCTCCGTCAACTTAGAAGCACCGAATGCACCAGCTGCTGTACCTACGCCAGCTCCGGCAATAATTGCATTCTCTTTATTATCAGAGAATACCTTTCGTCTTGCTATAATCATATTAATTGTCTTTATTTTTGTTACCACCAAAAAGCATATTTCCTACTAACATTCCTGCACCTAATAAAGCTGCACCACGACCCATTTTAGTCATCATTCCAGGCCTATTAGCTTTATTAAAGGCTTGTAAGCTATTCTTTGCAGCAGTCGCATTAGTATTGGCTGTAATTAAGTTTTGCTTCCTTATAAACTCAGTTGGTGATTTTTTAAAGGCAGTCAGTGCAGTTTTCTGTGCTACATTAGCCTCTTTAGCTGTCTTTACTAGGGCAGCGCCTTCGCCCGAAAGCAGGTGTTTATTATTCCAAGCATAGGCTCCTGCTAAACCACCACCTGCACCAATCATCATGCCTGTTTTGTTGGAGTTGCTCCCATCTAGGTCTACTCCTTCATTAGGCAGTGCAAACAGCTTTCTCCTTTTATCTGACTTCTCGGAGTAGATTCTTGTTAATCTATAAACTGCCATATTTGATAAAAATAAAACTCAATAGGGATATTCAAATTAATGAATACGAACCCTATTGAGTTTAAAGTTATTTATGAAATAAACTTATACACTTGGTATAGGCTTAGTCTTCCATTCGCTGACGAGCTGCACGACGGCGAGCAATCACACCACCTGTAGTAGCACCTACGGCCAATACAGGAGCAGAAATAAGAGCAGCCTTACCAGCAGCACCGCTCTTCCACAAACGTCCTACTGCACCAGTAGCTCGGCCTACGATACCTGCTTTCGAAGCAGGAGCTGCCGCAATAGTAGTAACACCAGATTTAGCACCAACAGGAGCCCACTTACCGTTAACTACCTTAGATCTCTCAATAGCAGCTTTAGTATTCTTAGCTATCTCTGCATACTTCTGGTTTCCCTTTTGGTTCAGGAATTCTTTATTTTTCAAGAAGAAAGAATCAGGCATTCCCTTAAGAGGCTTTCCAGCAAGTCTCTTTGCAGCTTCTTGTTCTGCGGGAGAAACTCGCCCGCCCGCTTTCATAACTTCCTTCATAGCCTTTTTATAGGTATCATCGGCTACTCCTTTCTTAATAGCACGAGCACCTTGACGACTGAGCGCTTCCTCGGCACGGACGTTTACACCCTCCGCCATCTTATCATTCATAAAGCTAGTGAAACTACCACCAAACTTCTGGTTCTTTACCTTGGCAGGAAGCTTCTTCCACTGCTTGCGAAAATCCATCAATGATGCTCCCTGACCATCTGCGGCAAGTGCAAATACCTTACGGCGCAATACATATGTTGCCATAATTATCTTATGTTGTATTTAAGTACTTAAATTTTTTTATGTATCTAGCCCCAGTAGTTACCTTACCACCAGGGCTAGATTATTATCTTATTACTCTACTCAACTATGGATTAGAAGCCCATCTTGAATGTTACTTTCTGAACCAGCTCAGGAGCCAAGTTGCGAACACCTTCTTGATAGTACAGACCGCCAGTCATTTGAGTCGGATTAGAGTAGTTACCAACGATAGGAGTTTCAGTCAACGGCAAGAACATACCACGAGCCAAGGGTGCCATTTCACCACCCGGGGTCTTATGACCAGCGTAGAAAGTACCTTCACCAGCTGCCTCAACGATATCCGTAGAACGGAGAACGGGGATACCGTCGTACCATCCTAAGAGGTCGTTTACATAAGACAGCTTCGTGTTCTTAGTCCATTTCTTAGATTTCTGGAACTGGTTAGAAGCTTGCAAACCAGCAACATAGAACGTAATGCTACAACCCTTAACAGCCTTTGCAGCCAGAGTAGACTCAACATTAGTCTGATATGCATCGAACATATCCAGACGAGATTGATAGTCGTAGAACTTACCATTCAGAGTGGCTTCTGACAGGTCGAGGTCGGTCATTACGTTTCCCTTATAGCCTTCTTCAAGAACATTCACCATATTCTTGTTAATACTCTTCGTATAGAGACTACGGAGCTGATTGAACAAGAACTGAGCGGGGTCAGTGTTAGTTGCCTTCTTAACACCAGCCACGGTGGCAATGTTATACTCAAGAATCAAGCTATCAGGTACAGTAGGAATACTCAGCTGTTCGAACTTAGCCAATACACGCTTAGCACCAACACGGCCATTAGAGGCGCCGTTGGCCATTGAGGGCGTGCCAAGAGTATCTTCCTTACCTACAACGAGGATAGATTCCTTCGGGTCCATGGTAAGAGCAGCTACCAGAGTAAAGTCGATACGACCATTCAGATAGTTGATAGTAGCAGCAGTAATTCGGTTAGGCGGTGCTACTAGAGTTCCCTGTCCATTATCAATCAACTCAAACTTCTCAGTTGTAGTTGTGATCTTAATGCGGATAGAACCGGGGATGATCTTACGGCCCAGGAGAGTTGTGTAAGCTGCGTTGTTAGTTACAGTTACATTATGCTCCAGTTTACCCATAACATCGAAGTCCAGAATATCAGGACCGAGGTTAGGAGATACAGGGCGCATATCAGTAACACCAAGAACGTCTTGCCAGTAGAAGATACCATTAGGTTGATCCATGGTGCGCTCTACAGAGATAATGCCAGCCCAAGAGCTAACATAGGCAGCTACAGAAGAGTTAAAGTACTGAGTACCGAGCATCGGAGTTTCTGCATAGCCAGAGAACAGACGCTGACGAGTAGCATCGTCAACACTTACACCAGAACCCGTGTTGCTAATCAACTGACGGAGGTCATTACACATGCCTTCGTAGTTAGAGAAAAGCTTTGCATACTCAGAAGCACGCTCTTGTGCAGCCTGCATAGAGTTAGACCCAGCAGCAAGAGCATTCATAATGTTGGCCTGATTAAAATATGCGTTATAAGCAGATGTGTACATAAGATACGATTATTCTTATTAATTATTATTAATGAAGTTTAATTAGAAGACACCAAGCCATTTACTCAGCAAATCCTCTCCAGGATTGAGAAGTTTCTCTTCTCCGCTGAATGTCTTTTGAGAGAACTCTGCCTGACGAACGTCTTTCTGCTCAGGAGCAGGGGCAGACTTTGCCTCTTCAATAGCTTCTACAGCTTGCTCAGTTGCTTGTGCAATTGCATTTACCGCACGAGTAGCTGCATCTTCAATTTCTTCAACTGTCTCAGCCTCCTCATCTTCTTCATCGTCTTTGGGGGCTTCGAAACCTGTTTGTTCGCTGACTTCTGCGAAGAACTTTTCACCAATAGCAAATTCCTTCAGCTGTTGTTCAGAGAATTTCTTTTCTTCAGACTCATCGCCTTCTTCGTCATCCTCTACTTCCAAACCTTCGGTAAGCTCATCGGCCTCTTCTTCGGAAATCATAGTCAATTCGAGGTCTTCACCATTCAAGACAGCATGAGTGAATTCACCGTTTTCCTTATCTTCAATTACAGCTTCACTGTCATTGATGGGGGTGATTACTTCATTTTCTGTCTCCAGCTGTTCACCATTTTCAATGGCATCTTCGATATGCTCCTGGTCAGCTTCTTCAGAGAACAAGCGAATCGTATAGTCAGAACAATCAGAGTAGTCGCGCTGCTCTTCATCTTCTTCCACAACTACATCCTTCAACAGTTCTTCTGCTTCATCTTCTGAGATAGGATTAACATCGAGTACTTCATCATCCATTTCTGCATGAGTGAACTCGCCGGTTTCCTTATCTTCAATCACAGCCTCAGTCTCGCTGATAGGCGTAATGATTTCAGATTCAGTTTCAACCTCTTCTCCAGCTTCGATAGCGTCTTCGATATTTTCAGAATCGGCTTCCCCAGAGAACAATCGAGTCATCAACGCATTCATGGGTTCACGCTCAGAGAAGAACTTCGTACCATACTCATCCATGTAAATTTCAGAGAAGTCACGTTCTTCTTCAGCCCCATCTTCTTCCTCGCTTTCCTCCAGCTCATCTTCCGTAACAATACCTTCAAGAAGCTCTTCAGCTTCCTCCTCTGAAATAGTGTCAAAGCTAATCAGCTCACCATCCAGAGAGGCTTTTGTAAACTCGCCAGTATTTTTATCTTCTACTACTGCTTCACTATCATTGATAGGAGTGATTACTTCAGATTCGGTCTCTAGTTGATCACCTTCCTCAATAGCGTCTTCTACAGTTTCCTGCAACTCAGACTCTCCTTCAATAGCTTCGGAGAAGCAGCGCATAGAGTAGTCAGAACTGTCTGAATAGAAGCGAGTTAGGCTAAGAACATGCTCAGAATATTCAACCTGAACTGGCTCTTCGCAGCACTCATCTGCTATTTCTTCTTCAACTCCTGCACCAATAAGAAGATTATAAGCATACTCTCGAGCATCTTCTACAGTGTCGAGAATACGAACACCGACTGCTCCGAGTTCACTAAGACGACGTACCAAACGCTGTGCAAGTTCTTCCGTCGGCTCTTCAGCAGATACAATAACTCGATCAATCGGATCAATACCTACCACATACAAAGGCAAGTAAGCACCTTCCGTGCTAAAATTCTTAGAATTCAATTCCATTACTTCCATTTCCCCTCCCTCAAGGGTAATTTTTACTTGGTCTCCTGTAGACTCTGAGGTAACAATTACCGCTGATTCTTCTTCAGGGACTTTCTCAACTTTCAAATCACCAATAACGGCAGTTTCTTCTGATTCAATAACTTCAGAGAAAACTCGCTCACAAAATGCCTGGTCAGAGAAAATTCTCTGAACAACAATGTTATCAGAATGAACACTGAAGTCTCGTTCTTCAGTATCATCATCCTCGCAGCATTCCAAGGTTTCATCCGTAACCCCTTCCTCATTAATCATACCTTGTTCTCCTTCTTCATAAGTAGGAAGTTCCGTAGGCATAACATAAGGGCTAAGGTCATAAGTTTCACCTTCGTCTTCAGAGTTTTCAGCTACTGTTATTTCACCGGTTTCGTTGTCAGTGATGTAAACCTTTCCATCCTCATCTGACTCATAAGTAAGCTCGTCTGTATCTACCCTACCGCTTTCTTTGGCAGATTCGATATCTTGAGCAACCTGAGACAGCAACGCCTCATCTCCCTCTTCAACAGCAGAGAAGAGACGGTCCATTACTCGAGTGTTGTGATTCATCTTAATAAATCGGGTTAAAATTATACTAGCTCAATCATCCCACTTCCCATAGGACGTACAACACCTCTCTTTATTAAGACGTGGACGATTTTATCTGGAATAGGACAATCCTTATAGTTTTTGCTAATCAGATTGTTAAACTCCTCTACATTCATAGATTTTGAGGGACCAAAGTCAAAAACAAGGTCTTTCAAAATTCCAGAATCAGTTACCCAATCTTGATGCTCTTTACACAGTTCAGGATTTTCGTTAAATCCTTCAAAATCTGTGGGTGATATTCCATGTGCTTTCTTAATTAAGGTTACTCCTCGTTCTCCACCAACAATACTGGGTGTGTTCATGAGTTTCTTAAAGATAGCTTCACGACTATCACTAATATCCGGTAAGTCTAATTCTCTGGTAATAGTTACTGTAAGCTTTGAGAATAATTTAGGTTGTAGAAAAGCAGACGGCTGTATTAAATAAGATACTCCAGTCTCATCTTTCATAACTTGCTCAACCAAACCTCTTTCTTCCAACTCACTTGGAGATAGGCCTACATACTTCAACTCCTCAATGAGTTCAGCCTCCGTCAGGACTTTTCCATCCAACTTACGGAGCACTTTCTCAAGTTCAGTCTCAGGTGTAATTACCTTCTCCTCTTCTTCTACTACCTCCGGCTTTGAGAATAGACTAATTCTCCTCTTTGTAGATTGATTTCCTGGATTAGAGGAGAAGATTTTTCTTCTTCGAATTAATTCACTCATAATTATTCCCCTCCTTCTACTTCAGGTTCATCATCTTCTTTTATAATTTCCTCTCCTGGGATTGTAGCCTTTGACGTTTGAGGACCAAAGACATCTTCAATCAGAGAGTTAATAAATTCCAAATAAGCAGCTTGGATTTTTTCATACCTCATTCTACTTACATAGCCTTGCTTAGCAGATTCTTGCATAGCAAATCGTAAAGGCATTTGAAGCTTCTGAGACGCAATCCGCACTCCTTTTCCTAAATTTGATGCTCCAATGAGTGTGTTAATCTGCTTTCCTTTCAAAACATCCGGAGTAATATTTTTCATAATATCCAGAATATCAGAAACGAAAAGTGATTTCAACACCTTCAGTGTTAGCTCATCCATTTTCTCCGTACCGCCTGACTGCTTAATCAGTTGTCGATAGTCCAAAATTAACCTACGGAACCTCATTCGAGGGCTCATCTTAGCAAAACGAAGTCTTTCTTTAAGACTTGCTGCTGAGAAGGTCTTTTCCGTGGGGACTTCTGCTGGTTGTGGTGCAGAGACAGTAGTATCCTCTAACTCAAATACAGAACCATTAGAAGAAAATTCTTTAATTTTCAGCTTTGTAATAGAGCCATCTATCTTAGAGGACTTTACTAAATCACCACAACCTAAAGAATCAATATCCGAGAAAGTCTTAGTCTTAACTCCCTCAAATTGAAAATCCTTGGCTGAATAGTTAATCTGAACTTCATCTCCGTCTTCGTAGATTACCTCTGTTACTTGAGCATCCTTCCAAGATGGGTTGAGCGTAATATCCAAAGACTTAATACTCTGAATCTTACGACAAACATCAGTTCCTGTGGCAGTAGAGTCCCAATAAGCAACGACAACGGCTGAAACCCCAGGATGTATTCCCTGACTCAGCAGTCCTTTTAGTCTGCGGATATATTGCTTGGATTCATCATCCATGCCTGTTTCTTCCAAGATACGGATAACAGCATATGCCCAACCATCCTTTTCACAGGTAATATCTGTAACATAATGAGTCGGAGCTGAGACACCGACCATGAGCATCATATCATCCTTGCCCACGGTCTTTGTCAATTTACTTCCTGCTGACGCAGGTGCGTTAGCCAAGTCTCTAGCTCTATGAGTTAGACTACCTAACATTTTCCGAGATTGAATAGCATTCTTATAATCATCGGACATCAAATAAGTCTCAAGTGCTTCACGAGGGATAATACTACCGTCTGAGGCCGGTATTCCACTCACACTAAATAACTTACATTTACAAATCATGATTCGCTTTCTTTCTTATTTCTAGCCTCTGTCACAAATAGATTGAGGAAATCATCAGCCACCTGTCTTGTGTGTGGATCTGCTCCTGATAATCCATCTGCGTTTTCATCTTTTAGTTTCTTCAGCTCCAAGTCTGAACTCTTAATAACAATCTCATCCTTCATATCTTCTAACTGTTGAATAAACTGTAATATCTTTTCAACAGCAACGAAGGTATCTTGAATAGTAAGCTCACCACCAAGTAATCTTGCCGGGTCTAGTATATAATCTACGGCTAGGGCTAACTTACTAATCATATGAAGGATTAGAATGGGCCTAATTGATTGAAACATCTCTGACAGATAGAGCTCTAAGGCTCTTCTCTTTGCTGGGTCAGAAACATTTACCAGTGTTCTAGACAGAGAGTTTATATCTACTTGAATGTCAAGGCCATATTCTTTATTGTAGGTTGTTAAAACCTCTGCAACAGCTGTAGATAGCTCTTCGGCTTTAGCTTCCTTAGATGCCTTTGAAATGGAAGATGCGTCTAGGATTACGTTCTTTACCGCTGTTGGTATCTTTGGGGCTCTTCCAATGACACTAGCTAACGAAGACGGAGATGAGCCATTATCTTTTTCTTCTTCAAAATCTACAAACTCAACATCATCTTCTTCCAGGTCAGTTGGACTAATATTTTTATCTTTATTTAGTCCTTGTTTATTTAGAATTTGTTTCTTAAAATCAGGACTTGAAAAAGGATTAATTGAGTCCATTTCTAATAATAAGGAATTTTGAATTATTTAATGGGTAGGGGTGGGTTATTTTTAGCCGCCTTCTTCTCATTACTTTTCTTCATTGCTTTTCCTACTGCTAAACCCGTTCCTACTCCAATAGCTAATTTAGAAGCAAGCTCTACTTTTTTGTTGGATTTGGCCATTTTGTCAGAAATTCGCTTAAGCCTTTGTCCTGCAGCATAGTCCTCTTTTGCAGCCTTACTTACATATCGGAGGATTTTATTCTTGGGTCCGGTAAGTTTAACGCTCTTTTCGCCCAGTCCTTTTCCAATGTTTTTACGAAGACGATTGATATAATCACCTCCGATTCCACCAGCAATTAGACCAGTTCCAGCCCCAAATGCTACCTGATTTTCAGAGAGGTCGGTGGTATTTTCCTCACTAAAGTATTTTCTTAGAATTATCATCTTTCTTATTCTTCGTTTTGAGAATTTTTCCTTTAAGTTGTTCAGCCCTTCTCTTCTTTTGTTCAGAAACATAATCTTCTATAGAAAGAAGGGCATTTTTAACTCTACTTCCCGTTCGAGAGCTGAGAACTACATTACCTATAGGATTCTCTTCGACTTCTTGTGCAAACTCAGCAAGAGGTTTATCAACTACCTCTCCTTGTTTCTTCTTTCTATTCAAGAGAATGGGCATGGCGACTTAATCCTCTTGCTTTAATGGAGAGAAGAGAGTCTGTTCTTGATCTTCTTTCAAATCCTCTACACCTTTAGTAAAGGATTTTTCTTTTAACTTGCTCATATTACTTCCTCCTTATATGTTTGTTGATTGAAACTGGTTTTGGAAGAGAAGGCTTTCTTCTTGAAATGGAGTTATTTCTCTCTATTTCTGTTTTTCTCAATGAGGTTTCTGCCCTTTTAACTCTGCCAATTCCTTTATCAACCTCTTGGTTCCTAATAATTTCTCTTCTATTGGCTTGAACGACTTTTCTATCTCTAGCCATATTTCTTTGCTGCCTTAATCTCTCATTAGCTCTTATATTAATAGCAGCTGTTCTCTGTGATTTGTTTTGCTCTTCTATCAAAGATTTTTTCAAATCAAAGGAACTTTTCAGAATTTGAGCAGAAATATCGTCGTTTTCCTTACTATTATTAGGGCTATCGTCGGAAGGTTCCTCAGGGGGTGGGTTATTTCCCTCCCTGAGTTCTTCTTCCTCTGAAAAATACTTATTTCTTAATCTGAGAATTAACATCCTTGCTCTCTCCTTTCATATTCTCAAGAGCTTTCTCTTTCTTGTACTTATGGTGAGTATACTTTGATGCACCGTATAGAGCGCCTCCGGTTCCAATTAAACCAGCCCCAACCTTGGCAGCTTTACTAATAGCTTTTAGAGGTACTTCTCTAAATTCCGGACTAACCTTAGAATTTACTCTGCGCCGTGCAATAACAGAGGTGGCTAACATACCAGCACCCAATACACCAGTAGCAATACCAGCACCTTGAGCTTGAATTAGTCCATCATTAATACGTTTCTGCTCCTTTTGTTCAGGAGTTAGCTCTACAGCTTTCTTATCTTTATTCATTTGATTATTACATCTTTGAAATTACATCATTTCTTCTTCTCCTTCCATTCCCATTTGTTGCTCCGCCATAAACTGCTGCTTGAAAACATCTTGCTTAGCTTTCTGCATCTGAATAAATTCTGAGATAGATTTTTCAGATAGAATACTTGCAGCTGCCGGATCTACGTCTTTAATAAGGGAGTGTAGGTAGCTAACATAAGCCTCTGCGTCAATCAAACCTCCTGAGGCCTCCAAAGAAGACATAGCCATAGTGACTAGGTTAGAGATACCACCAAAAAGGTTAGTAATAGACTCAGATTGATTAAGCTGATTGTTATATTCAACACTAGATTTCTCAAAGATATGAATCTTTATATTACCGGATCCAATCTCCTCATTATACATTTTACTATGTATTGCTTGAACCAGTGCTGTAATAGATGACTTAATACCGGCCATTAAAGAAGCAACCCTTGAGTTAGCCCGTTCTGATTGTTGGAGAATAGACCACTTAGAGCCCGTTGCTGAGTCATAAATACTAGCAGGAATACCGAGAGGGGACAGTACAGCTTGTCTACATCCATCCACCACCTGCATAATTTCCATCAACTTATCGCTAAGTTTATCAGTTGGAAGCATTGTGGTCTTGTTGGAAATAGTTCCGTTATAGTCCGGATAGAAGATGGCTGTTTTACTAAGGGTTGTCTCAATCAAGCCCGTTATATCGAAGTTAGCAGAAACAAAACTGGAAAGTTCATTAAGACCGTTAAACCTCTTCTCCGTATTAGCACAGAGATTATTCGCCATTTCCAGCGTAGTGTTCTTATCTACCGCTAATCCGAACAAAGCCGGAGAGGTCAAATCTCTCAAAGAAAGAAGTGAAATAAGGAGTTCTTTAACCACCAAGTCTTTCACTTTCAGTATAAGAGAGTAGAACAAAGGCTCACCCGCTACATAAGACTCTCGACTGATAATTTTATCTCGATTTAGTTCCTTCTTCTTTTGACCGTAGTTAGACTTTTCATTTCCCAGGATTCCTAAATGCCACTTACTTGGGTCAGTAGGGTTAAATTCAAATTTTTTACCTGAACCATTCCAGGAGTCTTTTAGGTCATTTATAAGACGAAGGTTAGAAGATCCCATGAAGAAGGCTTCATGCTTGGGAAGCTCGTAAATATCCCCATCCTCTCCTTTAACCAAGTAAACCTCTTCTATCTCACCATCTTCGTTTCTTTCTTTTTTGAGAATAGCTGATGAGGGGTCATAAAGCTCTTCTACTTTAAAGACAGCATGACCTTCCTCATCTTTGCTAGAGGTCAACATAGACGTATAAGAACCAAAGAAGATAGAATCAGGTAGGTGATCTTCTATATAATCAAAGATGTTGATTTGTTCAATTAGAACTTGGTTAATTCTTCTTGTCTTTTCTTCATCCGTATTACCTTCGCTGTCGTCTATTGTTATAACGTGTTTGCTCTCCTTAGTTAAGAAGTTTATAAGGTAATCATTAAACAAGGAGACAGCCAGTTTTGTAATATCAAGGAGTTGGTATCCTTTTAGCTCGTGTATTCTATCATAATACCCGCTCAAACAGTTACTGGGTTGAGCTGTACCCAACAGAGGACTTACTCTACCTTGGTCAGACCCAAAAGGAGAAGATGCTCCACCTATCGTAGAATATCCTCCAGGCCTCATCCCACCGCCTCTTCCATACACATTAGATCTAAGAGGTAGACCACCTAACCTAGACCCAGCAGAAAAGATTCGTTGAGCAAATCCGTTATTAGTCTTTGATTCTTTTTTCATTGTTAAAATATTAATTTTTGTTATTATCTTCCAGAAATTATCAGATAGTTGGTATTGGCTCTGGTAGATTGAGCGGCCTTAAGAGCCTTACGGAGCTCGCGCTTCATTCGAAGTGTAGAAGAGAAATCATCGCTATGTCCTTTCTTTGCAGCAATTTCGTCCAGGGCGTTTCCATCTTCCATAACTTGAACGTCTCCGTCGAAGCCTTCCTTCTTAGATCGATGGTCTCCGTAAATGGCACCTGCACAAAAACCAGTGAGACCTCCATAAAGTCCGGCCACCGGTACTGCTAAACGTTTGTTTCCTTTAGAAGCAAGGGCCGCTGCTCCAGCTGTACTAAGACCACCTACTACCCCAGCTCCCTTAAGCCCACCTTTGATAGTATAACGGTCATAAATCTTATCTGCTTTTCTTTCATTCTCTTCTGCTCTCTGCATTCTTCGAGCTTTCGTTCCAAGTCTTTCATACTCCTCTTCTGTAATAGGTGTAGGTAAATCAGAATCTTTTAGTTTAGGACGAACTGCTCTCTGAAGGAAGTTTCCACCAGACGGCTTCTTAGAAAACAAACTCTGTCTTAGTATTGTAATTGCCATTTCAATTAATTATCATATTCAAGAGGTTCATCATATAAATCGTCATCTTCATAATATGGCTCAACCTCTTCTATTTTTCTTCCATATACAGGAATTGATGCTGGTTCCAGTCTTTCTGCTATCTCCTCATTTCCCTCATCCAATGAATAAATAAGACGAGGGGGCTTAGATACCACGGGAAGCTCACCTGGCCGACCAACAAGCCAGGCTGGATATCTCTTATTAGAGAACTGTTTTCTTTTTAATATAACAGCCATAGATATTAAAATAAATCCTGAATCATGTCCTGAAACACCTTAGTTGTCTCTGTATATACGTCTTCATTTAATTTAGAGAACACCTCATTTTGTTTAGAAATAGCACTATCATATCCCAATTCTTCTCCCTCTAATGAAGACAAATTAAGACTATAAACACAGTTACTTAAGGCATCCCATAAGTCCTTACTTCCTGGCTGTTTTCCGTCAGGGTTGTCGAAAAGATTACTAATAGAAGCCCTTTTGGGGTGATCTACTTTTCCCTTATCTCCAATAATCTTCAGATCATACGCTTCTCTCTGTAGTCTTTTATTTTCTGGGAGACTTATCAGCTCTCTGTTTATTACATTCTTTAGATAGTAAGCAGGCTCTGAAGTTCTATCCGTTGATATATATCTTGTAACGATTCCATCTCGTTCTAGGTCTTGCAATATATTCTTACTAAAGGCAATATCAGCAGAGACAATTATCCTGAATTTAGTGGATAACTCTTTAATAAATTGATAAATATGGAAAAGAGAGGTCTCCTGTCCTTCTAATCTGGTAACCCCAAAACAAAAATGACAGTTGATATGAGCTACTTTAGCCCCGGAATATTCCTCCCAGTGGTCAAAACTAACCGCTGCTATCCCTGAAGTGTCCTTTGCCACAGCTAAGTCTAACCCAAGGAATAAGAAAGTGCCTGGAGGAATATCATCTATAGCCTTTTGTACCTGTGGATATATTCTATCTTCTTTATCGAAGAAATCAACCTTGACAATCTCTGGAATTTTATTCCTTTTATTAGAGCAGTTGACTAAGTGTTGAATACTACCACCAAAGAAAAGGTCCGAAGAGCCTACACTAATGCCGGATAGGTCCTGTAAGGATTTAATTAAGTCTCCTTTATATTGTCCTAATAGTTGAATGGGAATCTTCTTAATTCTATCCGGGTCCATTGTATCCTCCAGAACGTAATCATCCGGAAGGATTTGTGGAGCTCTTTTACCGTCACCTATATATACACTAAATGTCTTGCCTTTTGATGGCCTATACATATCAACTCGAACATCATAGTGTGCAGGTCGACAGTTGTATGTAAGCCTTGGGTCTGTATTTTCCAAGAAAACTTCCGTAGCAGAAGAATCACCTTTTGCAGAAGAGTCTACAATAAAATGACCGGCTTTGGAAGTTACGTTTTCTCCATAACGAGTACTGAATCGAATAAGTGAGGAGTGTACTCTTTCAACGGCATTTTCTTGATTTGGCCAGAAGTTAACCTCACCCAAAAGGAAGAAGATAACGTCAGAACCCAAACCACCTCCACCACGAGGTCCAGACGTAATAATCTTAAAGTCCGGTCTATTCGGGATATTCTTGAAGAAGGGTGATTTTACTAGTACATCTCTCTCAAACCAATACTTAAACTCCTTAATAGCCGTCTCCTCACTTTTGTGAAAGATAACGGCAGACATTGGTTTTTGAGCCAGACCAAAGGTTTTGTAGGGATTAGTCATACAACCAAGGCGTGCATAGGTCATAGCCAGACATATCCTTGATATTGTAGACTTCCCAATACCAATAGCCCCTGAGAGTACCAGATAGGGTTTTAACGTTAATACTTCGTTTGGAAAAATCTTAGGTAAGTCATTCTTCCAGAAATCAAAGATGATGTTACCACCCATGAAGAAATCATCACTCCCCAAATAATAAGGGTCTGAATATAATCTCTCAACAGTTGGGGGTTTGTGGCTATATCCATTTAACCTCAAGTAAACCATCATCTTCTCTTCTTCAGTTAGTAGAGCATATTGTTGCTCTAAACTAACATCAGAGAAATCCAATTTCTTAGTTGGATCTTCATGATCTATGAATAGAGCATTATTACTCATACTATTTATTCTTCTTTTTTCTTAGTCAGGTCGTTGAACGCACCTTTAATGTGCTGACCGCCTGCCTTAATGAAAGACTTACCAGGTTTGCTTCTAACAAAGTGGTCTAAAGCAATTGCTGATTCTCCAAGCGGTAATGCTGCAACTGTGGCTGCGGCAGTTAATCCAGCTGCCCGTCCTTTACTCTTTGTGACCAGTTTCTTTGTCAAAACAGGCAAGACGAATTCATTAGCTCCCAAATAAGCAACATCTCTGGGGTTCTCCTTAGCAAACTTCCAGGCTTTCTGACCAGCTTTCTTTACCTCTTGTTTTAGTAAGTTCGGATCAGCTTTGTAGCTTCGATACTTACCACTGATTTTATTTCCGAGTTTGTTTAGAGAATCAGTGGGATGCAGAATTGCATCTTTAGTCTTGACGAGCTTCTCCTTTGTTTTACTCTTTAGAATTCGCCATTGTTCAGATGCTTCCTCCATTTCTCTCGTCCTCTCGTAGTAGAGTTTTTGCCGAAAGAAAATCATAGCATTAAATGTTTATTAGAACACAAGTCCCAAATTAACCAATATAACAAGGAGGTATACAACCAGGCCTGCTATATTACTTCCAAAAATCACACGCTTCGTCCATTTTAGTTCTTTCTCCTCGGTTGCACAGGTGGCTTTCTTCTTACGGAGTTTAGCCCAGTAATAAATGTTCCCCGGCATGATGAAGGCTAGAACGAACAAAAGCGGAATTAAATAATTTGCTAACATATGTTATCAAGTGTTAGGTTAAAGTTTCTATCTTAATTAAGGTATCTTGTTAAAATTATGTGAAGTGGGTGGGTGAGGGGAATAAAAAAAAAAGAAAGAGCATAGAACTTAATCTATGCTCTTATAAGCGACGTGTAGGATTCGAACCTACATCACCGAATTAAAAGTTCGAAGTACCCGTACCCTACAACACACATTCTGTGGTAACACCCGAATACGGAGCGCAAGTGTCCTAACCATTAGACGAACGTCGCTTTTAGTTAAGCATGGGGAACCTTCCTGAGGAGCTTTTGTGAAATTCCTAAAATTATTCGAAGTATCTCCGCAGTACACCACCATGCTATTTTTCAAATATCGTTTTCTTCAAAGGAGTTTTCAACACCCTCAATAGCCGCAATATAAGTGAGAAAATGCTCACTAAACCCGCTAATCTCCGCTGTCCAAACGCCTTTATAGTTGATCCCTCTCGTATGAGATGATACATCACAGATGTAGTTACTTTTTCCGAAAGGTTGAGGAAGTTTTCCAGAACTATCGCAGTCTTGAGAATCCGAGAAGACAATAATTCTATCAAACTCTTCTTCACTGAACTCCTTCCTACACCAATTCAGACAATCTCTGGTATAAATACCTCCATATCCCGTAAATTCCCTTGACTTTTTAATTTGTTCAATCAAATCAAAACCCCTGGATGGGTATTTGATATGGAAATGCTTAGGATGATATGCGGTACCTCCAGTACAAACGATTTCAACATCTTCACATTGATTTATTGCTAAAATAGCCAAAGCTGATGCAGCAATAATCCTTGCAAAGCTGGATTTTTCTGATAGGTAAGAATCCATGGAGCCTGAAACATCTATAACGATAAGGCTCTTTCCGGGTATTCTAGGCAATCTTGAATAACTATTTATCATGGCTACTTCCAACTGCCTATTAAATTCCGGAGCCATTTTTGAGGCTTTAATGAAGTCAAGTGGTAATAACATGCTGGAGCTCAGCTTATTAATCCCCTCTTCAATGACTAATTTATTTACATCGGCTTTCATCATGTTGTTTATATTTCTCAATATGGCTAAGCCTCCGATTTTTCTTGTATTGATAAGGTCTGTCCAAACGGCCTTCTTATCTTCGCCGGATGACAACCTTACCTCCCAAGTATTCGGTTTCTCTAAAGTTCGGTCGGCTATTTTCTTAAACAGCTCTTCTTGCTCTTTAGTCTTGGGAGTTGGATGACACATAAACATGACATCCCTAATCTTGACCTGGTTTTCTCTATCATACTTTGCGAACTGATATTCATCAAAGTTATGAAATGATTGGGCCAAGCCTTTCTTCACTTGGTTGGGTATGGGTTTCTTCTTTCCATCCTTCCAATACAGGGCCAAGAAATCGGAAATCATGTCTACTCTCGTAATAATCTGAGGGAGCAGATTTCCTAAATATTTTCTATGTCCTTCGTATTTACACATCTCTGCTGCTATAAACAGCGGGGTGTGTCTTAGCTTCTGGATTAATCTAGCATCCAAAGCAACTTGGTAAACATCTTCTGGCCTACAAAGAGGAATTAGTCGAGAGGTTTCACTTGAAACCTCTACTCCGTTTTCGTAGGCTAGGTTTTCCCATAAAAGATTTGCAAAAACGCATCTCTTTAAGAGGGAAAGTTTGTCTTGCTTTGCAGAGGGTTTACCAAGTCCACCAGCCAACCTCTTATCTTTATCAATTAAAGCACCTTTAGTTGACGGATTAACTTTCATTTCTATGATTTGTTTATATTCTCTTTCATTATTAAGATTCTTAAGTCCTTCCAGCCGCAATAATCTTCTCTCCACTCAACCAAAACCTAGGATTCTTTTCATCTAAGTTCGGGCCAATCAAGTCTACTGTCTTTTTCAGCCTGCTCTTAATACTGCTCTCGTCTAAGGAATCATCTCTGATTATTCTTCTATAAAACAGCTCCAGATTAGTATCCCAGATTCCCTTGAAGCAATTGAACATGTATCTACTTGCGTTGATTACACGTTGTTCACTTTCTTTTAGGTATTCTAAGTCTTTCTTCAGTATATTATTATATCTGGTTTCTGCCTTTTTGTTGAACTTCCCAACCTCTTTTTTCAGTTCGCCTACGCCTTTCCATAGTTTTCCGAAGATAGGAATTTCATAATTCTGATTTTGGTATACGCTCAGTCTTTCTATTGCCACGTCGTCTAGATAATCTAGATCCCCAGACCTTTTGTTTTCTTGAACTCCATACTTATTGATATAGTATATTTTAAGCGCTTCCTTTATGTAAGAGGCTTTTACAAACCTCCTCTTTGCTTTATTTAAGGTTTCTTTGTTTCCTAAGTAGTTAAACTCTCTGATTTCCAGTAGATTAATAGGAGGGAGTTGTGAGAAGTTCATAATAATCTCCACACAAGTATCAGAGATGGGAGACACGAATGAGAAACAATTTTCATATTTATTAATAAAATCTTGTAACTTTCCCTCTTCTCCTTCTAAGACGCTTACCTTGAAACATGCTATATTAGTATAAACCGATAAAGAGTCTATGATTTTATAGCTTCTACCATTTGATAGAGAGATACTTAGATTCAGGAAGTCTTTGTTCCCTAGGTAGTGTAAATACCTTTCCCACTCACAATTCTTATCATCTCTATGTTGCCATTTTTCAGCTTGAGTTGTCCTCTTATAGCCCTTAACTAATAACTTCTTATCTACAAATACATCGAAGGCTGGGTCAAGTAAGTCATTTAAGAATCTATAAGTAGAGAGTTTATCTTGTCTGAATAAACTAATCTTATCAAACTCCCCTTCCTCATTAACTCCTTGGTCTTCCAGTAAGTAACATAGAGTTGATTTAAGGAAAACAACGCAAATAGGAAATCCCTCGAATAACCCCTCCGGTGCTAATATCTTAAAGAACATGGCAGAGGAATGATTACCAAATAGAGAATAAATAAACCTCTCTAAGTCAGTTAAGAACTCAATATCCTCCTTTTTAGGTGCTTTGATTAGTCTCAAGATAGGAGGAACTAGCTCTTGTGGTAGGAAACTTAGTTGGTTATAGTTTGCCGGCTTGTTTCCTCTTCTGTGAATCAACACTCTTGATTTTCCATTTGATAAAATGATGTGCTCCGGAGTAATCCCAGGAGCTTTCACATCATTGCTTTTTATATCTTCTGTCTCTTCCAGAAAATCAATTGTTACTACTACTCCATAATTAGTCCTAAAACTTGTCATTATTCAACCGGATTTGGCGTATTCAACAACTGAGACTCAACTGCCATAACCAAATATGCACCGACTTCTGTCATGTCTCCGGGAATCAATACAGCAGAATGTTCCATCCCAACAGGTTCCAAGTTAGATAGAATACTCTGTCGTGACCAAGACCTATCCGCCTTACTTGTTCCAAGAGTTCCGGAATCCTCAGTTCCGACGGGAGATACTTCAGGTGGGAATCGTTTCATATTAAACCCAATCTCCTCATCAACCAGGTTTCTTCCATTTGTAAATTCCACACTGTCGGTTTCCCTGTTATAATGATTAAAAATTACGGGATAAATTTCCTCATCACACCTACGACTATATCCCCATCGAGCCCATAGACGAAGGTTATAAGGAACTCTTTTTGCTACCCTGGAAGCTATTTTCTTCCCTGAATCATCTGAGAAGTAGAGAGTTTCCACAGTTCCCATCGTTTCGTTTACTTTGTTAGAACGATTTGATGGATCTGACTTTTCAATGTTGGCTCGAAGATCTTCGATGTAGTCAAGAATTTTTTCACCTTCAAGTTCTTTAATAAATTCTAAATACTTCCCATTTTTTGTGTTCATAGCTAAACTATTAATAGTAGTTATTTGTCAAAAACTTATTAACCTCAACATAATCAACTCCCATGAATTTCTCAATAAACTCATTAGTACCTTCTTTTTGTATATACTCTATTCTTCCTTGTCCAGGAGATACACTCCTTACTCCCAACCACATAGCTAGATCCCTATCCGATATGAGTGAGTTTAACTTCCCTTCCATAATATTATATCCGAAATTGCCATAATCCTCTCCAATTACGAAGATTTGATTACTTGGATATGATAGAAAATCGGAAAGACAAGTCAGTGAATATTCCAATACTACGGAGAATTGAGAATTAGAATCCGTAAAAGAGGAAGGAGCTATTACAATAATAGAGTTCATCTTTAAAGTTCGGATTTTAGACCAAACCTCAAATCTCAGCCTTAAATCCCAAACGCCCCTCATCTGCATGCCTGGATGTCCTTGGCTTAGCATGGTTTCAATCAAAACATCTACTAAGTCTACGACTAGGGTTCTCTTATCTCCAATAGATATCGTCTTCCCACCATTATAAGTGTTCCGAGAAAACCAAGTATTTTGTTGACTACTTGGTTGACTATTAAAGAACGGAGATGGAGGGGGTTGTTGTCTATTCACCTGAGGGTTATTAAACACAGAACTCCCACCTCCCCATGGCGGAACTTGATTATTTGGTCTATAATCTTCACTTCCACCTCTTATAACAGTCCCAAATGGTGAGAATGTTCCTGAACTAAAAGCCGCCCTAGATGCCTCCGGATTAACAGGAGGAGAATAAACAGCTTTCTGTCTATCTTCATCTCTGTTCATAGCTTTATTAAACTCACTCTCCAGGCTATCATCATAGGGGGATTCTTCGTCATCAAGATCATCATCATCCACTTCGTCCAGCTCATCTTCCTCGATGTCTGGCTTTAGTATGTTTTTGTGGACTTCTATTCCACTTTCTTTCAATAAATTACTCATATTTTAATTTGTAATTATTCATACATAGTTAAGACTTTTGGGCTATATAATAATTCCTAAAATCCTTAATTATAAGAGAATAATAATTTAATACAGAGTCCAGCCAAATGAAAATGAAAATCGGAGAAAGTTTTGATAAATTAATTTTAGAAATAGCAAGGGAAACTTTTGAGGAAACTTGTAATCTTGAAAAAGCCATAGATATAATAGAAAGCTCTTATCATGGCTGTAGTTCCGAACAAGCTCTTCAAATCTTCAAAGGAGAGCTTATTACAAAAACCGATGTTGAACAGCAAACGGTTACTGTAAGTGAAAATAGGGGTGTACCAGACTATAATCTATTAGATAAAATATCCAGAAAAGAGGATAGATTATTTGAAGACCTAAAAGACTGTCTTCTGGCCGTTATTCACAAAATAAAGGTAGTGGATATTACTTGTTTTAATTCCATTCCTATTCATATAAATAAGCTCGAAATAGTTCCCTTATTAAACGAAATAAAAATAAGAGAAGATACCGGGGAATACTTAATCCCTGAGAGTATAATAGAGAACTTTAAAGAGCAGCTAGTTGAAAGATTGGAAATGGATTTGGGCATAAAAGAGTTATCTGAATTTATTCCAAGAACGATAGGTTTAATAGATAAGCTCTTAACCTTATATCAAAGTTGTAAGGTTTATAAAATAAGCTTTGATGAGAATAAACATAAGGCCCTATTAAGAATAAAACAAGAACTGGAAAAAGAGGATTATAATAAACTTGATGTAGATATCCTCAATTCCGGTAGTATATTAAACTGTAAAATTGAAAATAAATATAATGGCGGTTGGATATCACCGATTGGCTCATTTTATGGTTTATTCGGAACTAAGGATAGACTCATTCATATTAGCATATCTGAGTTATTAAGAAAACTTCAAATAGAAGACTTAGGTGCTAATTTCTCGGATTCTGACATGGAAAAGTCCGGTTGGGTGAAGGTATTTGATCTAAGAGGTGTATATGCCATTTCTGATATTACACAACCACAAAAAGAACAATTAGAGAAATTGGCTAAAGCTATGAAAATCCTGAATATAGGATTTAGACAAATTCCGGTATCTTACCGTAAACTGGTTAATATGTCCCTTCAGGATTTTAACCTGTTCATTAAAACCAAAGCAAACTTTTAATACCATGAGTAGTAAATATAGAGAAATTAGAGTTCCGGCTGATGTCTACTATATTTCGGATTGGTTGTATAATCCTTTGGATATTTTCTTCAAACAGAGTAATAGACCGGAAACACCTAAGGTTATATTAGACAAGAAAGTGCCCGGTTGTGGGTTTACTCATTGGTGTTTAACGAATGAATTTCCGGTTATTCTTTGTTCACCGAGGAAAATGTTATTGGAGAATAAAGCTGAACAACTAGGCCCATCAGTATTTTATATTGTTGGGAGTAAAGCAGTGAGTAATCCGGCTATTAATAATATCATATCGACTGGCGGTACTTCCGGAGCTAACATCAATACACTAAGTAGGAATTTCTCTAACTTAGGAAATTACCTTATAAACTGTCAGAGTAAAGGAATCCCACCAAAGATTCTCGTTACTTATGACTCTTATAGAATCCTTGTTGATATACTAAAGGGCCTTAATATCTACCAACTTAAAGAGTTTAATGTAATCGTAGATGAATTCCAATCTATTTTCATAGATTCCGGATTTAAGGGAGATATTGAAAAAGAATTCTTAGATAAACTTTGTGATAAAACGAACCTTATTATGTTCGTCTCTGCCACACCGATGATAGAGAGGTACATGGATATGATTCCAGAGTTCTCAAATGAAAATCTAGCAATAAGACTTAGATTGGATTGGGAAACAGAAAGCCCGGGAAGGGTCCAGAAATCCAAAATAAGGATACGAAAAACCTCAAAGATATCCAGAGATATTAAAAAAGAAATCTCTCAATATAGGGAAGGAAAAGGGCCTTCTATGAGCATTAAAAGACCCAATGGGATTAGAGAGACTGTTCAATCCAAAGAGCTTGTTATCTTTGTCAATTCCGTTACTAGTATAATCAATATTATAAAGAATATCGGAGATGAAATCCTAAGGCCGGAAGAGGTTAATATAATCTGTTCCGATACTCCACAAAATAAGAAGGAAATTAGGAATAGACTCGGACCTCAGTATACTATAGGGAGAATTCCTCTAAGGGGTGAACCTCATAAAATGTTTACTCTTTGTACGTCTACGGCTTATTTTGGAACGGATTTTTATTCTACAAATGCTAGAAGTATAATAATAGTTCAGCCGGATATTCGGAGTCTAACTATGGATTTAGTTTTGGACTTACCTCAAATTTTAGGTAGACAAAGATTATCAGAGAACCCATGGGCTAATGAAGCTACTCTTCTATTTTGTGAGAAAGAAACCAATGGTTTTGTAAAAGCACTAAAGAACAAAATAGAGGATATGTCAAGACGTGTCGATGAAGTGCTCATTCTTTTTAATAACAAAGAAGCATTAGATAGAATAAAAGATGCTCCTCTTATAAAGAAAGTTTTAGAAATGAACTATGCCTATGCTTCTCTTGTATCAGAAGGAGGAAATGCTCCGGTAATAGTTCAGAATGATTTGATTAAACTCTCTGACTTAAGAGCAACGGAAATACTGGAGTTCTGTTATAGTTCTCCTATTCACTTCATCGAAACGATAAACCACTTGGATAATCTTCAAGTTGTAGAGTGTAATTTTGACAAAACCGTAAATAGTAAAATCAGCCCTACATCTTTAAACACAATGAAGAGTCCTGTCGTATCGATAGCTCTTAACAGGTTTAAGACAATTACCAATATAAAGTCAAAACTGAAATTCTTAAAGGATGAACTTAAAAAAATCCTGACGGAACAATCAGAGCTGGATGAATTCTTCTTTTACTTGAATGATTCTAAGTATCAGATCATATTCTATGAATTTACCAATAGTGGTGGGATGAGTAGATTCTCTGACTCCCCATCGAAGATGATTCAGTTCTATAATCAATATAGAAGTTTTGGAACAAATTGGTTGGATAGAATGGCAAGATTAATCTATGCTAATCAACTCTTTAAAGATGGAGAGATTGTTACCCTATCGGAGGTTAAAATGAGACTGTCAAATTTCTATAAAAAGCTAAAACTGAATTCCAGCGTTAAGGCATTGGAAGAGATTCAACTGTTCTATGAAGTGAAGACTTCTAGAAGAAGATTAAATGGTCAAGTTACAAGATTTGTTAAGATTCTACATACAAAATTTGCCTAATTTCGATGCGGGGCTGGGGACCAAAATAGATACTCAGGTGTGAACGAAAAGAGGTATTTTTTTGTCTCTGTATATATATAGTACGGGACAAGATTATACTAGTTTTCGTTCACACTTTCTATTAAATTTAATAGAAAAAGTTGAGCGTTAGCGAAACTAAGAAATTTAGAATAAATGAAAAGTAAGCCCTTCCGAAAGATGGAATTGAGCTCCCTGAGGAGCGAAATGGAATCTGTAGGAATCACTACATTTGATGTTAATCAAATGGAGGGGTAATGGGTTTAGGGTTATTGTGAATCAGCCCGCTCGCTTAGCCGCTCGCCTCTTTCTCTTTTTCCCATAGTATACTACAATTTTGAAAAAGAGAAAGAGAAATCGAGGGGTTCCGGTGGTGGGGCTTTTCGTTCACATTTTTTTTTGCTCGGCCGTCTAAAACCCTCATTTATAGTATGAAAAATAAAATATTTTTAAGTCATGGCAAATATTAAATTAAGTAAAGAGTTTGGGTTGAATCCGTCTCTGGAGGTTTGTTTTCTATGTGGTGAGGTTATTGATATAGCCTTGTTTGGTGATAGCTTTAAGGACGAGAAAGGGCGTAAAACAGAGGCACCTAAGTATATATCAGATTCAGGTCTTGTCTGTGACAGGTGTATAAGCCTTCTAGATAGTGGAGATGCTGTGTTTTTTCTGGAAGTTAGAAATGGATCCAGTGAAACAAAACCGGATAGGACGGGGAGAATGGTTTCTGTAAAGAAAGAGGCTGCTATAAAAATATTTGGAGATGATGTGTCTAAAATTTCTTATATTGAAGAAGATGTTTTTAATCACATCTTCTCAAGCGTCTTAGACAAACAAAAAGAAAATAATAATAATGTGGACTCAGAGTGATACTTTAGTTCATAAGGGCCTTTGTTTAGTAGCTACAAGAGACAAGCCAGTTTGTGAAGATCATATCCACGTAGACAGTCTGTTTATAGGAGTTGATCGGGTAGTAAACGAGGCTGTAACTATAGAGGTTATTTTTAAAGATAATTCAGGAAACGACTATGAATATTCCAAAAGCATAAGTTCTATAGATTCTAGTTTAATTTATAAAACACGAAGAATTAGGGGAGATTTTAGTCTCTATAATTTATACTTAAATTGTTGGATAGCTGAGAGAGATTCAATAGCTGGGTTTAATAATAACGATACTGATCTCAATACCTTTTCGTTAGATAGCTGGATATTGTTTTTGGTATTTATATTTTGGATAGATTTTTACAAAGAGACTAATCAGATGGACCAAGTTCCGTCAAAGAGGAAGGCACTGTTTACTTTCTTACTTCGGGCACTTTGGGACTCTAATAGTGACAAAGATTATTATAATCTAAACTCACATGCTCTATATAAAAGTCTGGCTATGCCGCGTTTTCCAAAAATTACCAACCAAGTGATTCCATAAACTTTATAACAGGCCCTCTTCTAAAAAATAAGAGTGTTCCTATTCCTAGAATATTCACACCTATCTATGATCCGTGTTGCTTTAATAGATTTTCTATTGGGGACCCTATTAGACCAAGAGAAGGAGATAGAGAGTGGTATTATCACTTTATATTAGATCAGTTTATAGATATTAGTGTACTTTTAGAGTATAATCTTACTTTTTCATCCAATGAAGACGTATTTTATCCATATCCAATAGGCGATATAACTATGGATATTTTAGCTGAAGTTTTCAACAACGATGAAAAAACCTTTGAGGAGATTGGACTAATGCTAAAGAATGTAGTCAAGGAATCCTGGAAAGATTATAAACTTTCTAGATCCATATCTGCTGTTATTAATAGTATTAGTTCTTTTGGCTGCTTTAAGTCCATTGATGGAGGATTAAAAGAAGGTATAAATAGATGTGAGTGTTGTAAATCGTCGGAAGAGAGGCTTATGAAGGTTGCAATTGAAGCATCTAACGTTAGAAAAGAGCTTATTAAGCTCTTCTTTTTGAGAAAAAGCCTTAATAGTTTTTGGAAAGAGAAATGGGAAGAAGTGTATTAATTAAATTAGGTGAGGAGTATGGGTATAATAACCCAAAAGAGTTTTATTATTTTAAATTAGAGGAGATAGAGGAGAGTGGGTGGTGTCCACTAGTAGATTCTAGCTATTTAGATGAGAGGTGGAGTGCCTATTTGATAGAAATATACTATAATAGTCCCCCTAATAGATCTAACTTATGTGGAGCGCTGACTGTCGTGGGGAATCAAGAGAGCCGAAGATACATAACCAACCTGTATACTAACTGTATCTATAAAGAATCCCTCCCCACCGAGAATACTCAAATTAAGGCTTCTATTATAAAGAGATCCACACCAATGTCAGAAGATCTTATGGTGCCTCTTGACCATGTAGATAGTTTTATCAGACATTATCCTCAACTACTATCGTTAATAACAACTTGTGAAGGCCAAGATAGCTTTATTAACTCCTGCATTTATTTAATTCACTTATGCAAAAAAGAGGAAGTACATAATATCCTCTTTTTAGGAGATAAGATATGCACTAAAAACTTTCTTTTGAATAGTTTACTTAATCTGTCCGATCTTCGACCAGATAGATTTAAAAGAGATAATACATATTTTGTAGAAGATTTACTGGTTTCTATAATTAAGTATACTGTTCCGGGTTCTAAAGTGCAGATAGGAGCCTTTCCGAGTGTAGATGGGAATTTTATTAATCTACCTGTTTGGGATAATAATACAGCAGATAGCCCACTATTAAATAGAACTTTATTAGACAAAGAGGCTTTTAGATTCACCACCCTCTATCAACAGGAACTAGAACAGCTAAGTGTTGGAGATTCTATTATTCTTAGTTTGGATTTAGTTGGAAAGAAGTCCGGTTTGTCCGGATTAAAAAGATTGTTGAAAGATCTTGGTTTGGATTACTACATTTCTTATATAAAAGAAGAAGATAATTATACGAGCGTTGTTATTTTATTAAATAGAAAAGACTTGAATTTTTATTGTGAGGAAAATACCGTTTATAATAAGGAAGAAATTAGGCTTTTATTTAGATATATTAATAGCTCTACGCCCAAGAATTTAATAAGATCTCAGGTAGATATAATTAGGTTATTAATACTAATACCTGAGTTAAGAAAGAAAATAAAAGTTCTTTCTCTAATTAATCCTGATTGCTATATTGTTGTTAATAGCGATAGCAGAGATTATCTTAAAACCTTTTTTAATGCTCATTTTTCCAGGTCTGCAGATAGTGATTCTATTAATATTAAATTAAAAGATGAGAGTTGGTTTAAGAGAGAAGACACCCCAACTTTCTTAAATGGAGAGCAACAAAGTGACTTTGTTTGTCCTCCCATGGAAGCTTTAGTTTCTATTGTTGGTGGGGCCGGAATGTGGGACTTAAGTCTCTCTAATTTAATT